>Ga0208938_1000041_pt1 | contig 135353 bp, 128 predicted proteins | sample AD_UKC125_MetaG_FD_184434 | JGI IMG/M metagenome (GOLD analysis project Ga0208938, IMG submission 184434) | Active sludge microbial communities of municipal wastewater-treating anaerobic digesters from USA - AD_UKC125_MetaG (SPAdes) (version 2) | ecosystem: Engineered > Bioreactor > Anaerobic...
GGAATGCGTCGACGATCGCCTTCGCTTCCTCGATCGCCGTGAACCGCCCACCGAGAGAGACGATCTGGGCGTTGTTGTGGGCGCGGGCGAGCACGGCCAACTCCGTGGAGTAGGCCAGGGCGCACCGGATACCGGGCACCTTGTTGGCCGCCATCTGTTCCCCGTTGCCCGAGCCGCCGAGGACCACCCCGAACGATCCCGGGTCCGCGGCCACGGTCTCGGCAGCGCGCAGGACGAAGACGGGGTAGTCGTCGAGTGCGTCGTAGCCGTGCGGCCCGTGGTCGCTCACCTCGTGCCCGTGCTCGCGCAGGTGCGCCACGAGGGCTTGGTGGAGGTCGTATGCCGCGTGGTCGCCGCCGATGTGGACGCGCATGTGGGGTCTCCTGGACGTCTTGAAGGGATCAGAACTGGGGGCCGGCAGAGCGGCTGCGTTTGAGTTCGAAAAAGCCGGGGGTGCCCGCGACGAGCACACACCCATCGAACAGGCGCGCCGCGGCCTCGCCCATGGGGGCAGGGGTGACGACCGGGCCGAAGAAGGCGACCCCGTCGACCGAGATGACCGGCGTCCCCACGTCGTCGCCCACCAAACCGACCACGCGCGCCTGCGCCGCGCGCAACCCGTCGTCCCAGGCGGTGTTGTCGGCCTCGGCGGCCAGCGCCGCGGGCAGTCCGACCTCGGCGAGCGCCTCGGCGATCACCGCGTCGAGATCGGTGCGCCCGCCGGGGTGGAACCTCGTGCCGAGGGCGTCGTAGAGCGGTTTGACGACCCCCTGCCCGTGGCCGGCCGTGGCAGCGGCAACGACGCGCGCGGGCCGCCACGCGCGGTCGACGAGTTCGCGGTAATCCGGCGGCAGGTCGCGCCCTTCGTTGAGGGCAGACAGGCTCATCTGGGTCCAGGTCACGTCGATCGGACGCAACGCCTCGACCTCCATGAGCCAGCGACTCGTCATCCACGCCCAGGGGCACACCGGGTCGAACCAGAACTCCACGCGGGTCCGTTCAGTCATGGCTTCATCCTGCCACCGACGTCCGACACCCCCTGGCGGCCGCTCGCCGATGCCTGCTCGACATGGCGGGCGGCGGGTGAGCGCGTCTTGTGCCACCGCTTCACGCGGCAGGGCTTGTCAGTCGGCGATGGCAGGATGGCATCTCACCGTGCCGCTACCCGCGGCTCCCCGCACCAGGAGAACCGCCGTGCCAGGAACCAACCTCACCGCCGTCGAAGCCGCCGCCCGCGCCGCGGTGTTGTCCGTGTCGTCGTATGCCGTCGACCTCGACGTGACGACCTCCGAGCGCACCTTCGCGACAACGAGCCGGATCACCTTCACTTGCAGTGCGCCGGGCACCGACACGTTCGTCGATTTCGTCGGCGAGTCCGTCGAGTCGGTGACCCTCAACGGCATCCCGCAGCCCGCGGCATACGAGGACGGGCGGATCGCCGTGACCGGGCTGGCCGCCGACAACGTCCTGGAGATTGCCGCGACCGGGCGGTTCACCAACACCGGGGAGGGTTTGCACCGGTTCGTCGACCCGGTCGACGGGGAGGTTTACCTCTACAGCCAGTTCGAGGTGCCGGACAGCCGGCGGATGTATCCAGTGTTCGAGCAGCCCGACCTCAAGGCGAGCTTCACCTTCACCGTCACGGCACCGGCGCACTGGCAGGTCGTCTCCAACTCGCCGACGCCGGAGCCGGTGCCGGTCCGCGAGGGGGTCGCCCGGTGGTCGTTCACGCCGACCGAGGTGATGTCGAGTTACATCACCGCCTTGGTTGCCGGCCCCTATGACGTCGTCCGGGATGCGGTGGAGTCCCGGCGCGGCACCGTGCCGCTCGCGATCTTCTGCCGCAAATCGCTCACCGCGCACCTGGACGCGGACAACATTTTCGACCTCACCAAGCGCGGCTTCGCCTTTTTCGAGGAGGAGTTCGACGCGGCATACCCGTTCCGGAAGTACGACCAGATCTTCACGCCCGAATACAACATGGGAGCGATGGAGAACTCGGGATGCGTGACGATCAACGAGATCTACCTGTTCCGGGCCAAGGTCCCCGAGGCCATGATCGAGCGGCGCGCACTGACGATCCTCCACGAGTTGGCGCACATGTGGTTCGGCAACCTGGTGACCATGCGCTGGTGGAACGACCTGTGGCTCAACGAGTCCTTCGCCGAATGGGCCTCGACCACAGCCCAGGCCGAGCGCACCCAATGGGCCGATGCGTGGACGACCTTTCAGACCCATGAGAAGGACTGGGCCTACCGGCAGGACCAACTCGCCTCGACCCACCCGATCGTCGCCGATATCCGCGACCTTGCCGATGTCGAGGTCAATTTCGACGGCATCACTTACGCCAAGGGCGCCTCGGTGCTCAAGCAACTCGTCGCCTATGTCGGGCGCGAGGCCTTCCGTGACGGGTTGCGGGCCTATTTCGCCAAGCATGCCTGGGGCAACACGACCCTCGATGATTTGCTCGCCGAATTGGAGGCGACGTCGGGCCGGGACCTGCGCTCCTGGTCGGCGCTCTGGCTCGAAACCGCCGGCGTCAACACGCTGCGCCCGCTCGTCGAGGTCGACGGTGAGGGCCGCTACACCCGGGTGGCCATCGAGCAGACGTATGCCGCGGGCTTCCCGACGCTGCGTCCGCACCGGCTCGCCGTGGGCGCCTACGACCTCCACGATGGTCGCCTCGAGCGGGTCGCTCGGGTCGAGTTGGATGTCGACGGCCCGCTGACCGAGGTGCCCGAATTGGTGGGGCGCGCCCAGCCGGATCTGCTGCTCGTCAACGACGACGATCTCGCCTACGCGAAGATCCGCCTCGACGAGCGTTCGCTGGTCACCGCGCTGGCCTACCCCCGGGCGTTCGTGGGCTCTCTCCCCCGCTCGCTCGTGCTGGCCTGCGCCTGGGATATGACCCGCGATGCGGAAATGGGAGCGCGGTCGTTCATCGACCTCGTGCTCGCCGCACTGCCGGGCGAGAGCGACTCCACCCTCTTGCGCACCCTCCTCCAACAGCTGGCCACCGCCCTCGGCTTCTATGTCGCCCCCGAGCACCGCGAACCCACCCGGCGCGCCACCCTGGACCGGCTCTGGTCGCTTGCGCGCGAGGCCCAACCGGGCAGCGATGCCCAACTTCAACTGGTCACCGCGGCCGCGGCCCTGACGACGACCGGCGACGACCCGGCATACCTCTCCGGGTTGCTCGACGGCAGCGTGACCCTCACCGGCCTCACCGTCGACACCGAGGTGCGGTGGACCCTGCTCACGGCCCTGGCCGGGGCCGGCGCGGCCGGGGAGGCGGAGATCGCGGCCGAGGCCGAGCGCGACCGCACCGCGACCGGACGCGAACGGGCCGCGCGGGCCCGGGCCTCCATACCCAGTGTCGAGGCCAAGGAGGCGGCGTGGCAGGCCGCGGTCGTCGGCGAGGGGCTGTCCAACGCGATGGTCGAGTCGCTGGGGCTGGGCTTCGGACGCGGCGGCGACACGCGGGCGATCGCCGGGTTCGTCGGGCGCTACCACGAGATGTTGATGGGGCTGCCGGACAAGGGGTCTCATGCGCTCGTCGAGGCGATTGCCCGGGGCTTCTACCCGCGGGTACTGGCCAGCGAGGAACTGGCCGCCGCGACCCGGGCCTGGCTGACCGCGCATCCGGACGCGCCTGCAGGCCTGCGCCGGCTCGTCGTCGAGAACCTCGACCCGATCGAGCGGGCCTTGCGGGCCCAGGTCCGGGACGGCGCAGACGCCGGGGAGCACTGAATCGATGACGTGGCAACGCGTGGGTGATTGGCTGCTCGCCAATGGCATACCCATTCTCGTGACCATCTGCTTTGCGGTGCTCGTCCGCTGGCTCGGGTTGCGCGCCATCAGCCGGATCGTCCAGATGATGACGAGCAAGTCCGCGGCGAAGGTTGCCGATGCGGGCCGGGCCGGGCGGGTGTTGGCGCAGGCGACCGGGTTGGCGAGCGCGCGGCATACGGCTCGGGTGACAACCCTCGGCTCTCTGCTCAGCAGCATCCTCACGTTCGCCATCGCGCTGGTGACCATCCTGACGGTCATGGCGATCATCGGGTTGCCGTTGGGGCCGCTGCTCGCCTCGGCCGGGGTGGGTGGTCTGGCGTTGGGGTTCGGCGCGCAGACCCTGGTCAAGGATTTCCTGTCCGGGGTGTTCATGATCTTCGAGGACCAGTACGGCGTCGGTGATGTCATCGACACCGGACAAGCAATCGGCACCGTCGAGGACGTCGGGTTGCGGGTGACGCGGTTGCGGGACGCCAACGGGGTGGTCTGGTATGTCCGCAACGGTGAGATTCTGCGCATCGGCAACCGGTCGCAAGGATGGTCCACGGCGACCATCGACACGACGGTTGCCTACGACGAGAACGCCGAGACCGTCATCGGGCTCATTCGTGGCGTGGTCCAAGCCTTCGACACCGACCCGACCTGGCATGAGGTGCTCATGGAGGAACCCAGTGTCGTCGGGGTCGAGTCCGTGACCGGGGCCGGCATGACGATCCGGACCCTGGCCAAGTGCGTGCCCAACCAGAACTTCGCCGTCCAGCGCGAATTGCGCGAACGGATCAAGTCCGCCCTCGATGAGGCGGGGATCAAGGCGCCCGCACCGGTGCCGTTTGGAGGGACGCGATGAGTTTCTACGACGAGGTGGGCGGAGCGGCCACCTTCGAGCGCCTGGTGGCCGCGTTCTACGAGGGCGTGGCGGCCGACGAGCCGCTGCGGGCCCTGTATCCCGAGGCCGACCTGGGACCGGCGGAGCGCCGACTGCGGCTGTTTCTGGAGCAGTACTTCGGTGGGCCGCACACCTACGGCGAGGAACGCGGGCACCCGCGGTTACGCCTACGCCACATCCCGTATGCCGTGACGCTCGACATGCGGGACCGCTGGCTCACGCACATGCTCGCAGCCTTGGAGCGCGTCCGGACCGAGCAGCCCGGAGTGATCGATGACGCACACGCCGAAGCCATGCGCGACTACTTCGCCCGCGCCGCCGACATGCTCGTCAACACCGCCACCTGAGGGGCAACCCCACACCGGGTGGGAACGCCGCGACCCGGCGAAATGACAGCGCTCTGGTCGAAGAATTGACACGACTTTGGGCCTCGGAACTCCCGATGATTACCCGTCGGGGAACTCCGTTGTCCTCATCTGTCTGGCAGTGGGAACTCGTCGGGCTGCGCGTCAGTCGGGGAAAGGGGCGACTCGAGACCTGAGGCGGCCGGGTTGTCCTTGCGCGAAGCGCGGAGAGCGTGCAACTTCGGCAGCGCACGGATGTCTTTGGGTCAACCCGCAGCGGTCTTCGATCTGATGATGTCATCGAGGGAGGCGACTCTGACGGCGATTGGCCCGACATGGCCGACCACGGCCTGCTGGACCAAGTCCGGGTAGCCGGACGTGCCGGCTGGCATGAGCGTCAGGTCGAGATCCCCGTAGGGCGTAGTGAGGTTGAGGAACCCGAGGCCTTGAATAGCGCGGGCGTCGGTGTTGAACGGCAATCCTTCGGGAACTCCTGAGACTCGAATCCCGGCCCCAAGCGCCTGCAGGGCACGCGCGAGGCGTTCGAGATTCTCGACGTCCATCAAGGGCGTGATGTCCACGTCGGTCGTTGGCACCTGGGAACCATGAACTTGCGCAGGCATACCACCTACCAGGATGAACTGGACCTCGAATTCGGCCAGTACCTCCAGAATCCGGCCCGGCTGGAAGGTCACCCCAGGACCAAGTGGTCGACGAGGTAGTCCCGCTGCGCCTGGGCGCCCGCTGCTCGGCCGGGGAACGCGGTCGCCCGCTCGTCCAGAATGCGGTCATGGGCGTCGAAGTCCACGAGGGCCACGCGCAACTCTTTTCCCGTGGCGGCCAGGAGACCCAAGAGCATCGACGTCGTTGGTTGCATGGTGCCTCGCTCAATGCGTTGGACCGTCGACTCCGCTACCCCTGCACGATCGGCGAGGGCGGCCTGCGACAACCCTGATTCGGCACGCGCCAACGCCAAGAGCGAGGCCGCCCAGTCGTCGTATACCTCGGCTGTGGTCGGGCCGATCAATGCACGCATGGCCGCATTCATGGAGACAGCGTATCTGCTGGCGGCGCGACAGATCCGGGCTCGCGCGCACCGACACCGGAGCGAGGTTGATGCATGAAGCCGCCATGAGCGATCGATGACGACAGGGTTATCCGCGGCTTGGCGGTGGGGACGGCATACGGAAGCATGGGGCGGGTGAGCCCGACCACCCCCGACCTCGTCCACCACGCCGACTCCCCGGAGAGCCCGTGGTGGCGGGACGCGGTGATCTACCAGATCTATCCGCGCAGTTGGGCCGACAGTGACGGCGACGGCATCGGGGATCTGCCCGGCATCATCGACCACCTGCCCTACCTGCGTGACCTCGGTGTCGACGCGGTGTGGCTCTCCCCGTTCTACGTCTCGCCGATGCACGACGCCGGGTACGACGTCGCCGACTACCGCGACATCGACCCGCTGTTCGGGCGCCTCGCCGATGCCGACCGGCTCATCGACACCGCGCACGACCTGGGCCTCAAGGTGGTCGTCGACCTCGTGCCCAACCACACGAGCAGCGACCACCCCTGGTTCCAGGAGGCCCTCACCGCACCCCCCGGGTCGGCGGAACGCGCCCGGTACCTCTTCCGCGATGGCCGAGGACCGCATGGCGACCTGCCCCCCAACAACTGGCGCTCGGTCTTCGGCGGCACCGGCTGGAGCCGTGTCCCGAACCCCGACGGCACGCCGGGCCAGTGGTACCTCCACCTCTTCGACACCACCCAGCCCGATGTCGACTGGGACAACCCTGAGGTGCGCGACGAATACGACGCGATCCTGCGGTTCTGGCTCGACCGCGGCGTCGACGGCTTTCGGGTCGACGTCGCCCATGGACTCGTCAAGGACCCGGCACTACCCGACACCACCGGGTCGATGCACCTGACCGAGAACCCCGTCGGACACGTCATGCCCATGTGGGACCAGGACGGCGTCCACGACATCTACCGGCGCTGGCGGGCCGTCCTCGACACCTACACGATCCCCGGCGACCCCGACAGCCAACGCATCCTCTGCGCCGAGGCCTGGGTGCGCCCCGAGGAACGGCTCTCCCACTACGTGCGCCCCGACGAAATGCACCAGGCCTTCAACTTCCCCTTCCTCGAAACCCCCTGGGACTCCGCGGCATACCGCCACGTCATCGAGGCCTCCCTGAGAAGCAACGACGCCGTCGGCGCCCCGACGACCTGGGTGCTCGCCAACCACGACGTCATCCGGCACGCCTCCCGCTTCGGGCTACCCCAAGACGGCCAGCGCCGCAACGGCATCGGCGCGCACGACCCCCAACCCGACGCCGCCCTCGGTCTGCGCCGCGCCCGCGCCGCGACCGCGATGATGCTCGCCCTCCCCGGCGGGGCCTACCTCTACCAGGGCGAGGAACTCGGCCTCCCCGAGCACACGACCCTCCCCGACGAGGTCCGCCAGGACCCCACCTACCACCGCACCCTCGGCACCGACGAGTTCCAACGCGGCCGCGACGGGTGCCGCATCCCCATGACCTGGCGGCACGATCAGCCCAGTTTCGGCTTCGGCCCCGGGGCAAACACCTGGCTGCCCCAACCCGACACCTACGGCGACCTCGCGGTCGACCGGCAGGACGGCATACCGGGCTCGACCCTCACGTTGTACCGCGACCTGCTCCACTACCGGCGCAAACACCGCTTCGGGCACGGCAGCCTCGCCTGGGACTCCCTCACCTCCACGACCGTCCTCGCGTTCCGCAACACCTCCGGCGACGGCACCCGCACCGCCCTGATCGTCACCAACTTCGGTCCCGACCCCGTGGCCCTCCCCGAAGGCGACGTCCTCATCGCCTCCGGCCCGCTCACCGACGACGGCGCCGTCCCCACCGACACCACCGTCTGGCTCCGGCTGCCGACCACTCAGGAGGAGACCCGATGAGGGCCCGCGACTACGCCTACTTCGACGGCCCCCTCCCCACCGGGTTGGCGCACCGCGGCGGCGCGGCATACGGACCCAACCAAGGCATCGAAAACACGACCGCGGCCTTCCGCGAAGCCGTCGCCATGGGCTACCGCTACCTCGAAACCGACGTCCACGCCACCCGCGACGGAGTCGTGCTCGCCTTCCACGACGAACGCCTCGACCGGGTCACCGACACCGTGGGCACGATCGCCGACCAGCCGTATGCCGCGGTGCGCCAAGCACGGATCGGCGGTCGAGAGCCCATCCCGACGCTCCTGGAATTGCTCGAAGAGTTCCCCGACACCCGGTTCAACATCGATATCAAGGCCGACCAGGCGCTCGGGCCGACCCTTGAAATCATCCGGCGCACCGGCGTCATCGACCGGGTCTGCATCGGGAGTTTCTCCGAACGGCGGCTGCGGGCCGCCCGCCGGGTCCTCGGCCCGCGCCTGGCGACCTCGGCGGGGCAGGTCGGCGTAGGCGCCCTGCGCCTCGCGCCCCGCCAGATATCGCACCTCCTCCACACCCCGGCGCCGGCGCTCCAGATCCCCGTCGAACACCGGTTCAAGGGACGCACCATCCCGCTCGTGACAGCGCCGTTGGTGACCTTGGCCCACCGACTCGGCAAGCACGTCCACGTCTGGTTCCAAGACTGGACCCCCGAGGATGCCGCCGAAATGCACCGGCTCCTCGACCTCGGTGTCGACGGGGTCGTCACCGACCACATCGACGTCCTGCGCGACGTCCTGGCCGAGCGCGGCACCCCCCTGGTCGAGGCGGCCTGAGCAACGAACGAGCCACGCGCGCAAGGTCCCCCAGCGCGGGACCGGCCTTGGTTACCGTGGGCGCTGATGAGCCCCCCTGCCGACGTACCCGTTCCCGCCGTGGGGTCCGCCCCGCCCCCAACGGCCGGACCCCTGTCGGCGCGCTACCTGGCCGTCACGATCGCCACTCTCGCGCTCGTGACGATCGTCGCGTTCGAGTCGATGGCGGTCTCGACGGCGATGCCGGCCGTCGCCGCGGACCTGGAATCGGTGCGCAACTACGGGCTGGCCTTCTCGGCGATGCTCACCGCCCAACTCCTCGGCATCGTCCTCGCCGGCGTGTGGACCGACCGGTCCGGGCCGATGCCCGGCATCCTCACCGGCCAACTTCTCGTCGCCGGCGGTTCGGCCCTGTGCGGCGCTGCGGCGCACTACCCCGTCTTCCTCCTGGGCCGGGCCACCACGGGTCTTGGCGGTGGCCTGCTCGTCGTCATGCTCTACGTCATCGCCGCCCGCCTCTACCCCGAGGCAATCCGCCCACGCCTGTTCACCCTCGTCTCGGCGGCCTGGGTGCTCCCCTCACTCGCCGGACCGTCGATCGCGGCCTGGCTCACCCACGCGATCTCGTGGCGGGCGGTGTTCTCGGTGGTCGTGCCACCGACGCTGGCGACCTTCGCGTTCTTCCTCATCGGGCAGCGCCGGGTCGACCTCACCGGTCTCGTCGTGGCGACCTCCGACGACGACGCCACCTCGCACCTGCGGATCGCCTGGTGGGGCCTGGCCTTGGCCCTCGCTGCCGGCGCCATCCAATATGGATCGGCCGCAGCCGAAGACACCCGGGGTCTGGGGGCCGAGCACGCGGTCGCCGTGGTCGGCCTGATCGGGGTGCTCATCGCCGCTCCCCGGCTCGTGCCGGCGGGCACCTGGCGGATGGCACGCGGCATACCGTCGGTCATGTTGGCGCGAGCGCTGCTCAGCGGCTCGTTCTTCGCCGGCATCAGTTACGTCCCGCTCATGATCGTCTCGTTGGCCGGGCGGGACGTGCGCGATGCCGGCATCCTCATCGCCATCGGGTCGGTCGGGTGGGCGATCGGGTCGTGGTGGCAGGGCCGGGTCCGGGTCACCGCTGGCCGCGAACGTCTCGTCCTCGGCGGGGCGGTCCTCCTTGCCGCCGGCCTGGGTGGAGTCGGTCTCGTCACCGCCGCGGCGTTGCCGTGGTGGCTCACCGCGGTGCCGATCGTGCTGTGCGGCCTGGGGATGGGGGTCGGGGTGACGACGACGACCGTCCTGGCCCTCGCGCTCGCCGCCCCCGAAGACCACGGCCCGGCCTCCTCCAGCCTGCAACTCGCCGATGTCCTCGGCAGCGTCCTCGGGATCGCCGCGGTCAGCGCGGTGTTCGCCACGTGGCACGATCCGGCGACCGACCGGTGGCTGTTCACGACGATCTTCCTCGCGTTGAGCGCGGTGGCCGCCGTGGTCGTCCGGGCCGCTCAGCGCATCAGGACGTAGCCACCGGGGCAGGTGAGGCGCCGCCACGGCCCGGCCCGATGGACGCTCACCGTCGCGTCGGGGGTCAAGAACCCCAACCCGTATGCCGCGAAGCCGGCCCCCGCTCGCAGCTCCGGTTGGGTGCCCAGCGGCCGTCCCCACACCCGGGCGCGCAGGTCGGCGACCGCGAGCGCACCCGCGCCCGGGGCAGCGCCGGCCCCGATCTCGGTGATCCCGGCACGGGCAGCCTCGACCAACTCGGTCGCGGTGACGGTGCCCACCTCGGCCCAGCCGCCCCGCGGCGGTGAGAGCGCCGCCCAGCCCGCGAAGGCGCGCGTGGGCGGTAACGGGAATCGGGCGCCGAGGTCGGTGCGGGCCGTGCGTTCGGTGACGGCCCGCAGCGGCACACTGGCGTCGAGGTCGGCAGGCTCGGCGAGCGCGAAGGTCCGCAACCCCAGGACCGTGCCGTCGCCGAACAGCCCCTGACCCGGCAAGACACCCACCCACGCAGCCAGCACCGATCCGACCGCCTGGAGCCGCAGCGCGCCGTCGGGGTCGAGCGCGACGGCGCGGGCGGCATACCGGCCCAAGTCCGCCATCGCGTCGGGGTCGGTCAAGACCAAGGCGTCGCTCACGAGGACCGCTTCCAACGGAAGGTGACCGGCGCCCCGAGGTGGGCGTGCAGCAAGGCGCGGGCCTCGTCACCGAGGCGGCGGGGACGAGCGGCGGCCAGGTCGTAGGTGACGAGCCCGGTTTCGGCGACGGCATACACGGTGTGCCCGACGGTCGGCGGGTCACAGACGCGATAGCCGAGGTCGAAACCGGCACCGCCGAGGCGGGTCACCCACATCTCGACCTCGATGGGTTCGGCGCGGTAGACAAGGGGGGCGAGGTATTCGATCTCGTGCCGCGACACGACGACCCCGTCGCCCACGACATCCCGGTCCGGGAACCACGACCGGAACCCGATGACGCGCGCGTCCTCCAGGAGGCGCAGGTACTGGACATTGTTGACATGCCCATAGGCGTCCATGTCCGACCACCGCAGCGGCACCTCAGTCCGGTAGGGGGCGGGGTCGGCCCCGGGGTTCATCCTCATGATCTGAGTCTCTCCCCTACTCGGGGATCAGTGTGAATGCCCCGACGTGGCGCGGGCGGAGAATCGTGAAATGACGGCGGTCCAGGGTTGCGATTTCAGTGACTCCGAGACGCTCTGCCACTGCCACTACGGAAGCGTCCACAAGCCCCAGTGGCAGGTCAGAATACGTTGTCAATAGTTCAGCCACTCTCCGCCAATCAGCCAAGAGCAGATCGACCACGACGAATTGCTGGTCTGCCAGCGACTGCGCGAAAGCCGCCTCAACGCGGGGACCGCCCTCGCGCTCCAGGAGATACCCCACTTCGCTCACCACCGGAGCAGGGATAAGGAGCCGCTCGCCGGCCCAATGCGCCCGTGTGAACAGGTCAACGCACGCCCGGTGTTGGCGATCCCGGGTCAGTGCCGCTGCGACCAGTGGCCCCGTGTCGATCAGCATCAACTGCGCGACTCACCGAAGCCGTTGCGCAAGACCTGCTCGCTTCGCTCTGAGGCACCGGGTGACCCTTCTGCCGCACCGAACCACGCCGGTGGCCACGTAGCAACACCGCGTGCGATCATCGCCCGAAGCTCCGCCACGACCACCTCGACCTGGTCGTCAGGAACCTGTTCGACGAGGTCGTGGAGTTCGGTCCGGGGCACGGTCATAGATGCAAAGAATACGGTCTGGGCGCTCGCGAGGCACCTGACATGCATACATCGCGCGTCGCCTGACGACGATGGGCCCTCAGATGGTGCGACCGCGCAAGACGATGGCCTCGGGGGTGCGCAGCACGCTGAGATCCACGCGCGGGTCGCCGGCGAGGACGAGCAGGTCGGCGTCGGCGCCCTCGTCGAGGGCCGGCCGGCCCAGCCAAGCGCGCGCCGCCCAGGTGCCGGCGTTGAGGGCCTCGGCGGGGGTGAACCCGGCGAGGAGCAACTCGTGCATCTCCTCCACGGCGAGCCCGTGGGGGATGTTGCCGCCGGCGTCGGTGCCGACGTAGACGGGGATGCCGGCCTCGTGGGCGGTGCCGATTGTCGTATGCCGTCGGGCATAGAGGTCGATCATGTGGTCGTAGTAGGTGGGGAACTTTTCCCGGGCCGGCTCGGCGATCTCGCGGAAGGTGCGGATGTTGACCAGCGTCGGGACGATGGCGATGCCCTGCGCGGCGAACGCGGCGGTGGACTCCGGATCGAGGCCGGTTGCGTGCTCGATGCAGTCGGTCCCGGCCGCCGCGAAGTCGTGCAGCGATTCCTCCCCGAAACAGTGCGCGGTCACCCGCGCGCCCTCCTCGTGAGCGGCGGCGATCGCCTCGGTGAGCACGTCGCGAGGCCAGCACGGAGCGAGGTCGCCGCAGTCGCGCTCGATCCAGTCGCCGACGAGTTTGACCCAGCCGTCGCCGGCGCGGGCCTCGATGCGGACCCGCTCGACCAACTGCTCGGGCTCGACCTCGTGAGCGTAGTTGCGGATATAGCGCCGAGAGCGGGCGATATGCCGTCCGGCCCGGATGAGTTTGGGCAGGTCGTCACGCTCGTCGATCCACCGGGTGTCGAGTGGGGAGCCGGCGTCCCGGATGAGAAGGGTGCCGGCGTCGCGGTCGGTGCGCGCTTGTTCCTCGGCGATGGTGTCGTCACCGGCGCCGGTGGCGATGAGGCCGACGTGGCAGTGGGCGTCGACGACACCGGGCACGACCCACCCGGGCAGCTGGGTGATCTCAACGCCGGGGCCGGTTGGCCGCTCGAACGTCAACCGCCCGTCGATGACCCACGCCTCGGGTCGGGTCTCGTTCGGGCCGATGAGGATCGGACCGGTCAGATGCAGCACCGTTGCCATGGGTTGACCTTAGCCATAGCGCGGGTGCCGCTGCACGACCTGTGGGACGCTCCCTCCGAGTTCGCGCCGCCTACCGGGCAGTAGGTGGGGTGATCACCCCACCTACTGCCCGGTAGGCGGTCATGTGGCGGGGCGTCGGGCTAGCGGGAGGCGAGCAGTCGGCGCAGGCTCTCGATGACGACCCCGGGGGCATCGGTGTGGACCCAATGCCCGGCCCCGTTGACCGTCACCTGGCGTACCCGCGGGAAGTACGCGCGCATCACCGGGGCGTCCTCGTCGCCGATATAGGGCGAGCGGCTCCCCCGCAGCCACACCGTCGGCCCCTCGTATGCCGCGCACTCGGCGACCTCGTCGACCGGCCAGTTCGCGATGACCGAGTCCGAACCGCGGGCCGCGTCGGCGGCGAACAACGCGACGTTGGCCTGCCAGCGCCACCCCTGCCCGTCGCGGCGCAGATTCTGTAGGAGAAAGGCCCGGATCCCCGGGTCCGGCTCCACCTGAGCGAACCACTCGTCCGCAGCAGCCCGGGTCGGGAGCTGGCTCAGCGGCATACGCTGCATCGCGTCGAGATAGCCGGTGAACCGGTGGAGATTGCCGTAACTCTTGGGCGCGATGTCGACGACGGCGAGTCGCTCGATGAGATCGGGGCGCTGCAGCGCGGTGACCATCGCGGTCTTGCCGCCGAGGGAGTGCCCGACGAGGGTCCAGCGCTCGCCGGGGGCCGCGGCCGCCAACGTCTCGGCGACGGCGGCGGCATACGCGGGAAAGGAGAAAGAAGCCGACCACGGGGAGCGGCCGTGGTCGGGCAGGTCGATCAGCAGCGCGCGCGCCTGGTCGCCGTCCGGCCCGCAGACGCCCTTGGCGATCTGCATCCAGTTGCGGCCCTGACCGAAAAGCCCGTGGCAGAACGCGATCCGCGGCCCTGCCAAGCCGTACGACAGGGTGTGCAGGCTCACTGCTTGCCCAGGAACTTCTCGAATCCGGGGGGCAGGTTCGACATGTCGAGGGCACTGGGGTCCAGGCGGCTGGTGCCCGAGGGCACCCCGAAGGCTCCCCCGCTCGGCCCACCCCCGGCACCCCGCGCTGCCGCGGCCCGCTCCTCGGCAGCGCGCTTGGCCGGGTTGCCCGACTTGGACTTGCGCCGCTGCGGGGCCTGCTGGCGTTTGCCGCGCCCGGCCCCCATTCCGGGCATCCCCGGCATCCCGGGTATGCCGCCCCCGCGCGCCATCGACTTCATCAGTTTCTGCGCCTCGAAGAAGCGCTCCAGCAGGGCGTTGACCTCGGAGGCGGACACGCCCGAGCCCTTGGCGATCCGGGCCCGGCGCGAGCCGTTGATCTGCTTGGGGTGGGTGCGCTCGAACGGCGTCATCGAGTGGACCATCGCCTCGACCCGGTCGAACTCGCGCTCGTCGAGAGATTCGAGTTGAGCCCGCATCTGCCCCATGCCCGGCATCATCCCGAGCAACTGCTTGAGCGAACCCATCTTCTTGATGGCCGCCATCTGCTGGAGGAAGTCGTCGAACGTAAAGTCCTCGGCAGCAAGGAACTTGCGCTCCATCTCGGCGGCGTGGGCGCGGTCGAAGGCGCGTTCGGCCTGCTCGATGAGGGTGAGGACATCGCCCATGTCGAGGATCCGCGACGCCATCCGGTCGGGGTGGAAGACCTCGAAGTCCTTGACGCCCTCGCCGGTGGAGGCGAACATGATCGGCCGTCCGGTGACCGAGGCGACCGACAGGGCCGCGCCGCCGCGGGCGTCGCCGTCGAGTTTTGAGAGCACCACGCCGGTGAAGTCGACGCCGTCGAGGAAGGCTTCGGCGGTTTCGACGGCGGCCTGCCCGATCATCGCGTCGATGACGAAGAGGACCTCGTCGGGGTCGATCGCCTCCCGGATGTCGGCCGCTTGCCGCATGAGCGACTCGTCGACGGCGAGCCGCCCCGCGGTGTCGACGATGACGACGTCGTGCTGGCGGGTCCGAGCCGTGGCGATGCCTTCGCGGGCCACTCGGACGGGGTCACCGTAGGAGCGGGTGCCCTCGGCGGTTTCGACGACCACGTCGTGACCGGCGATGTTGCCCCGCTCGGGCGCGAACACCGGCACCCCGGCTCGCTCCCCGACGACCTCGAGTTGGGTGACGGCGTTGGGGCGCTGCAGGTCGGCGGCCACGAGGAGGGGGGTGTGCCCGGCGTCCTTGAGCCACCGGCCGAGTTTGCCGGCGAGGGTGGTCTTCCCCGACCCCTGGAGGCCGGCGAGCATGATGACGGTCGGCGGCTGCTTGGCGAACCGGATCTGACGGGTCTGCCCGCCGAGGATTTCGACGAGTTCGTCGTTGACGATCTTGACGATCTGCTGGGCCGGGTTCAGGGCCTGGGACACCTCGGCCCCGAGCGCGCGCTCCCGCACCGCCGCGGTGAACTCCTTGACGACCGGCAACGCCACGTCGGCGTCGAGCAGCGCGAGCCGGATGTCGCGCACGGTCTTGTTGACGTCGGACTCGGAGAGCCGGCCCTTGCCCCGGAGGTTCTTGAAGGTCGCGGTCAGCCGGTCGGACAGTGAGGTGAACACCGGACAAGGCTAACTTGTGGGCCCCGCCTCGTATGCCGCGTCGCCAGGCCTGCGCATACGAGGGCGCAGGCCGGCATACGTGGCTGCCCTTGTTCGAGCGTCGTCGGACCGGCCTGCTCCGACCGGGCGCGCACCCCGACGCGACACCTGATGCTGTCACACTAGGGTGGTACACTGAACCATGGTGACCACGAAGCAGCGCATCCAGGTGACGCTTGACGATGGCTTGCGTGAGGCGTTACACCGAGCCCGGGTCGAGTGGCCCGAGTTGCCCGATTCCCAACTCCTGGCCCGATTGGCGCGGCACGGTGGCGCAGCTCTCGCGATGGAGCAGGATGACCTTGCGTCGGCCCGCCGCGTCGCCCTGGCCCGCATCGGAAGCCGGTTCACTGAGTGCTACCCGCCGGGCTACCTGGCTGAGTTGCGCAAGGACTGGCCTACATGATTCTGGACGCCTGCGTGCTGATCGCCGCGCTGAATCCCGAGGACGCCCACCACGCGGCTGCCCACGAACTGCTGGCCACCGCGGAGCCGCTCATCACCCCACCACTCACGTTGGCCGAGGTGCTCGTCGGGCCCGCGCGGACCGGCCAGATCGGCCCAGTTCAGTTCGTCCTGACCGGTCTGGGCATCGAGGTCGCCGCCGGGGTCGACCCCGCGAGTCTCGCAGCACTCCGCGCTGACACCGGCCTTGCCATGCCCGACTGCGTGGTCCTCGATGCGGCCCGCAGATCCGGCCAAGTGCTGGCGACCTTTGATGAGCGGTTGGCGCGTCACGCCCGCGCACTCGAGGTGACAGTGGTGCCCTAGCGGCGTCACAGGAGCGCGCCCGTTGAGTGAGGAGTTCTTGTCGCTTCGGCTCTCTCGAGGCGACAAGAACTCCTCACTCGACGGGCTCCAACCGGATACCCAGGTGCGAGAGGTGCTGGTGTGGCCAATGGTGTTCAGGTGACCAGCGTAGTTCAGGACTCGCAAACGTCGATCACGAGCCCGACCACCTGGGCCACCACCGACGGGGCCAATGGCCCACCGCCGGGATCGGTGAGGTAGAACGTGTCGAGAGTCTGGCCGGCATACGTCGCCACATGCGCGGACCGCACCGAAATGCCGGCGCCGGCGAAGGCGCGCCCGAGGTCGTACAGCAAACCCGGCCGATCCCCGGCCCGCACCTCCAGCACCGTCGCCTCGGGGCTCGCCCCGGGCACGATCATCGCGCGTGCCTGCCCCGGCGCCGAGGTCGGCGTGGACCCGCTCGGCAGCGCCACCCCGCCACTGCCACGCGCCAGCAGCCCGAGTGGCGTGGCGTCCCCGGCGCTGACCCGTTCGAGGGACCGCACGAGGTCGACGATGACCGGCGCGCCCCCGCGGGGGGCATCGACGTGCCACTCGTTGACCGCGACCCCGTCGAGGGTCCGCACGATCGCCGTCCTCACGATGAGCCCGGCGGCGGCCAACACTCCCGCGGTATCGGCGAACAGCCCCAGCCGGTCGGCGGCCAGCACGTCGAGGCGCCAACCGCTCCCCAGCGGTATGCCGTGGACGACGAACCGCCCGGACCGAACCGCCGCGAGGTCGGCCGGGTCGAGATTGCGGAGACTGGCCGCGCCATGGTCGACCTCCGCTCCCTCGCTCGCAGCGGACTCGCCGGCATCCGCGCCCGAGAGCCGCTCGGTGACGCGGCCGCTCAACTGTGCAACCAGCCGGGCTCGCCAATCGGTCCACGCCGCCGGCCCGGCCGCGACCGCATCCGCCTCGGTGAGCGCGCGCAGCATCTCGAACCGATCCGCGTCAGCACCGACCGCAGACACCACCGCGGCCACCGTCCCCGGGTCGGCGTGGTCGCGGCGGGTCGCCAGTTCGATGAGGGTGAGGTGTTCACGCACGAGCATGACGATCGTCTCGGCATCGGCTGCGTCGAAGCCCATCCGGGCCACCACACCCGCCGCGAGTTGCGCCCCCGACACCGAGTGATCCCGGGCCCCGCGCACCTTGCCGATGTCGTGGAGCAAGGCCGCGACGAGGAGCAGGTCGGGGCGAGCGACGCGGCGGACCAGCCCCGCGGCATACGTCACCGTTTCGAGAAGGTGCCGGTCGACGGTATGCCGGTGCACCGGGCTGCGTTGCGGGCGGGAGCGCACGCCGGCCCACTCCGGCAGCCAGGACTCCACGATCCCGGCGAGGTCGAGGTCCTCCCAGGTGGGCAGCAATCCCGGGCCGGCCGCGAGCAGGTCACCGAGCAGCTCCCGGGCTGGCGCCGGCCACGGCCGCGGCAGTGGCGGCACCGACGCCAGGTTGGCGAGCGTGCGCGCCGCGATGGGCAGCGCCGCCGATGCGGCCACGACGGCGACCCGCAGCGGCAGCAACGGATCGGTGAGCGCCGGCTCGCGACCCAACACGACCTCTCCGTCGCTGGCGAACACCCCATGACCGAGGGGGGTCATCTGCGGCCGGCGCGGCCCGATCCGCAACACCCGGGCCCGTTGCGCCTGCCCGGCCCGGCGCACCGCGGCGTCGAGGGCGTGCGCGATCGTGCGCCCGGCCCGGGACACGTCGGTGAGGAGGTCGTCGGCGTCGTCATATCCGAGCAGGGAGGCCACCGCGTCGTGGTCGTCGCGCAGCAACCGGTCCCGGCCCCGTCCGGTGACGACGTGGATCGCGTCGCGCACGTCGAGCAGCCGCGCGGCCGCCTCCTCGACGGGGCCGTGCGGCCGGTCGACGAGCCACGACTGGACGAGCGCGGCCAACACCGTGACGTCCCGCAGGCCGCCGTGCGCCTCTTTGAGGTCCGGTTCGAGGGATTGGGCCAGGTCGCCCTGCCGGGTATGCCGCGCCGCCAGTGAGGTGACCACCTCGGGGAGGCGCCGCCGGGCCGCGCCGCGCCAGTCCTGGGCCACGGCGGTCCGCGCCTGGGTCACGACGTCGGCGTCGCCGGCCACCCAGGACAGGTCGAGCAGCCCGACGGCCGCGGCGAGGTCCGACTGGGCGACGCTGCGACACTGGGCCACGGTGCGGACGCTGTGGTCCAGGCGCACCCCGGCATCCCAGACCGGGTACCAGAGCCGGTCGGCGAGGGCGGTGACCTCCCGGTCCGAGAGGGCTCGGCCGCTGTGGAGGAGGACGAGGTCGACGTCGCTGAGCGGCCCGGCCTCGCCGCGCCCCACGCTCCCGACCGCAGCGAGCGCGAGCCCGGTGCCGGAGGCCAGCCCCGCCGTCGCGTCGGTCCAGATCCCCGTCAACCAGGCGCGGGTGCGCGCATCGAGGTCGGTCCGCCGCCGCGCCCCCGCGCCCGGTTGGGCGAAGGTATGCGCATCGGCGTTGCCGCCACGCCACGCGGCGTGCTGGGCGCGGGCCTGCGCCGGCGTCATCGGCGGGACCGACGCACGGAGGCGAGGCGCGGCGGGGCAAGTCGGGTCACGGCATACCCCATCAGAGGGCGTCGTGGCCGCGTTCGCCGGTGCGCACCCGCACGACCTCCTCGACGGGCACGATCCAGATCTTGCCGTCCCCGATCCGCCCGGTCTGGGCGGCTCGCAGGATGACATCGGCCACCGGGGCCGCGTCGCGGTCGTCCACGAGGATTTCCAGGCGGACCTTGGGCACGAAGTCGATCTGGTACTCCGCGCCCCGGTAGACCTCGGCGTGGCCGCGCTGCCGCCCATAGCCGGAGGCCTCGCTCACCGTCATGCCGGTGATCCCGAAGGCTTCGAGGGCCTCCTTGACCTCGTCGAGTTGGTGCGGCTTGATGATCGCGGTGACGAGTTTCATCACTGGGCTCCTTCGGACTGGAGGGACTCGCTGTGGTGGCGCGCGTCGTGGAGCGCCCCGATGCCGGTGACGCCGATGCGACCGCCGCGAGCGACGAGATCGTATGCCGTTTCGGCGTGTTCGGCGGTGTCGATGCCGGACACTTCGGCCTCGGGCAGGATGCGCCAACCCATCGTGGCCTTGAGCGCGACCGCGATGGCGGTGGTGAGGATCCCGGAGAAGACGAGCGAGATGAGGGCGACGAGGACTTGGAGGATCGTCTGGCGGAACCCGTGGCCGTAGAACAGCCCGGTGCTCGTCGACAGCAGCCCGGTCCCGATGGTGCCCCAGATGCCCGAGACGAGGTGGACGCCGACAACGTCGAGGCTGTCGTCAAAACCGAAGCGGAACTTCAGGCCCACGGCATACGCACTCATCCCTCCGGCCACCGCGCCCAGGGCGATCGAGCCGAGCGGGCTGAGCGCCCCACAGGCGGGGGTGATGGCGACCAGGCCGGCCACGATCCCCGACGCGGCGCCGATCGAGGTGGCGTGCCCGTCGCGGAACTTCTCGACGACGAGCCAGCCGAGCATCGCCGCGCAGGTGGCGACGGTCGTGTTGACCCAGACGAGGGCGGCGGTGGCGTCCGGGGCCAGTTCGGAGCCGGCGTTGAAGCCGAACCAGCCGAACCACAGCAGGCCCGCGCCGATCATCGTCAGCGGGACGTTGTGGGGCCGCATGGCGACCTTGCCGAAGCCGACCCGCTTGCCGATGACGAGGGCAAGGACCAGGCCCGCCATGCCCGCGTTGATGTGGACGACGGTGCCGCCGGCGAAGTCGATGGGGGCGATGGTGGCGACCCCGTTGGTGGCACCGAACAGGTGCGCGGCCAGGCCGGAGTCGGTGCTCGACAGCAGGCCGCCGCCCCAAACCATGTGGGCGAGCGGGAAGTAGGCGAGCGTCACCCAGAGGCCGGAGAAGACCATCCAGGTCGAGAACTTGACGCGGTCGGCGATGGCGCCGCTGATGAGGGCGACGGTGATCGCGGCGAAGGTCAACTGGAAACCGACGAAGACGAGTTCGGGGATGTCGCCGTGCCCCTCGAAGTGGAACGGGTTGATCAGTCCGTCGGTGCCGGCGAGCCCGAACTTCTCGAACGGGTTGGCGATGATGCCGGCGAGGTCGTGGCTGCCGAAGGACATCGAGTACCCGTAGAGGACGTAGAGGACGCCGACGAGCCCGAACGCCCCGAACGACATCATCATCATGTTGAGGACGGACTTCGCCCGAGACATGCCGCCGTAGAACAGGGCCAGCCCGGGGGCGGTCATGAGCAGGACGAGGGAGGCGCTCAGGATCATGAACGCGGTCGCCGCGTAGTCGATCGTGGGCGCCGCTGCGGTCGCCGCGGTGGTGATGGTCATGGGAAGGACTGTGCGCCACCTGGGTTTCGCGGTGACGTGGCCTATGTTTCGGGGATGTTGCGAGATGCCGTATGCCGTTGCCGTCTCGTTTCCTTACCCCTGAAGTCCCACATGTCGAGACGCAGTCGGGGCCCAGAGACCGTCGAGTGAGGAGTTCTTGTCGCCTGGGAGGCTCCGAGGCGACAACAACTCCTCACTCGACGGGGATTGACTGGTCGCGGCGGCGGAGCGCGTCAGTCGACGATGGCGGCGACGAACGCCTCGGGGTCGAAGGGCGCCAGGTCGTCCGGACCCTCACCGAGACCGACCAGTTTGACCGGCACCCCGAGTTGACGTTGCACGGCGACGACGATGCCGCCCTTGGCGGTGCCGTCGAGTTTGGTCAGCACGATCCCGGTCACCCCCGCGACCTCACCGAACACCTCGGCCTGGCGCAGGCCGTTCTGGCCGGTCGTCGCGTCAAGGACCAGCAGCACCTCACCGATGGGGGTCGACTTCTCGACGACCCGCTTGATCTTGCCCAGCTCGTCCATGAGGCCGACCTTGTTGTGCAAGCGCCCGGCCGTGTCGAGCAGGACCACATCGGCCTCCATCTCGGTGCCGGCCTTGACCGCATCGAAGGCCACGGAAGCCGGGTCCGCCCCTTCTCGGTCGGACCTGATCGTCGGTACGCCCACCCGCTCGCCCCACGTCTGCAACTGGTCGGCGGCCGCGGCCCGGAAGGTGTCGGCCGCGCCGAGCACGACGTCCTTGTCCTCGGCGACGAGCACCCGAGCCAACTTGCCCACGGTCGTCGTCTTGCCGGTGCCGTTGACCCCGACGACGAGCACGACCGCCGGGCGCCCCTCGACCCGCTGGGTGTCGATGCTGCGGTCCAGGCTCGGGTCGACCAGGGCGACCAATTCCTCCTTGAGCCAGCCGCGCACGGTGGCCTCGTCGGTGCCCCCCTCGACCTTGATCCGGGTCCGCAGCCGGTCGACGAGTTCGGTCGTCGCCTCCACGCCGAGGTCCGCGGCGAGCAGGGTGTCTTCGACTTCTTCCCACTCGGCCTCGTCGAGCCGACCGCGCGACAGCAGAGCGAGGAGCCCCTTGCCCAGGGCCGTGTTGGACCGCGCGAGCCGGGCCCGCAGCCGCTGCAGCCGACCGACCGGCGAACTCGGCCGCTCGACCACCGGGGCCTCGGGCACGAGCACCGGCTCGGCGACCACCTCATCGGCGACGTCGATCCCCGCCGGTGGCGCCAGCACGGCCACACCACCGCCACCGTCGTCGCTCGCGCCCCCCTCGTCACTCGCCGAGCGCCCCACCGGCGGGGCGCTCGGGCGCGGCAACTCCTTGTGCGCCCCACCTCGCCCCCGCACCAACGCGGCCACGACGCCGAGGACGACGAGCAGCCCGACGCCGATCGCGGCATACATCCACACACTGTTCACAGCAGTCACGTCCTCATTGTCCCAGGTATGCCGTCGGCGAACGCACCGAGCCGCGGGCACCTCGCCGCCGCGACGGCATACCGGCCGCCGACGGCGACCGACCTCACCTCAGAAGATCCGGACCCGATCGGCCGGCGCCAACCACATGCCATCGCCCGCACTCGTCGCGAATGCCGCGTGGAACTCGTCGAGGTTGCGCGCGATGTTGCCCCGCTGGTCCATGGGGGCGTGCGGGTCGATCTGGAGCAGCCGCTTGGCCTCGGCCTCGCGGGCCTTGCCGCGCCACACCTGCGCCCAGCCGAGGAAGAATCGCTGGTCACCGGTGTAGCCGTCGAGGACCGGGGCGCTCTGCTCCCCCACCGAGAGCCGGTATGCCGCGTGCCCGATCGCGAGCCCGCACAGGTCGCCGATGTTCTCCCCGACGGTCAGCGCCCCGTTGATCTTGTGCCCGGGCGCATCGAGGGGTTCGAGGGTGTCGAACTGGGCGATGAGGGCCGCCGCGCGCTCCATGAACGCGGCCCGGTCGGCATCGGTCCACCAGTTGCGCAAGTTGCCCGCGCCGTCGTACTGCGAGCCCTGGTCGTCGAACCCGTGCCCGATCTCGTGACCGATGACCGCGCCGATCCCGCCGTAGTTGACCGCGTCGTCGGCGTCGACATCGAAGAACGGGGGCTGGAGGATTGCGGCGGGGAAGACAATCTCATTGAGCCCGGGGTTGTAGTAGGCGTTGACCGTTTGGGGGGTCATGAACCACTCGTCCCGGTCCACGGGCCCGCCGAGTTTGGCCAACGCCCGATCCACCTCGAAGGCGGTCGCGCGACGCACGTTGCCGACCAGGTCGTCGGGCCGAACCTCCAGAGCGGAATAGTCGCGCCACCGCGCGGGGTAACCCACCTTGGGGGTGAAGGCTTCGAGTTTGGCCAGCGACTGGGCGCGGGTGTCGGCGCCCATCCAGGGCACAGTGTCGAAGGCCTGCCGGAACGCCTCGACCAGGTGGGCAACGAGCACGTCCATGGCCGCCTTGGCGTGCGGCGGGAAGTGCCGCTCGACGTAGAGCTGGCCGACGGCCTCCCCGACGGCGCCCTCGACCAGAGCCACGGCTCGCTTCCAGCGCTCCCGGATCTGGGGCACGCCGGAGAGGGTGCGGCCGTAGAAGTCGAAGTTGGCCTCGACGAGATCCTGCGTGAGATAGGGGGCCCACTCGTGGACGACGTTCCACCGCAGCCAGTCTCGCCAGGTCTCGATCGGCTCGTCGGCGAGCGCCTGCGCCATCGCGGAGAGGTAGCTCGGCTGCCGGACAATGACCGCGTCGAAGGCGTCGACGGGCGCCCCCAGAGCGGCGAGATAGCCGGCCCAATCGACGCCGGGGGTGATGTCGGTCAGGCCGGCGGCGTCGAGGAGGGTGTAGGTCTTCACCGGGTCACGGTTGGTCACCTTGTCCCAGTGGGCGGCCGCGAGGCGGGTTTCGAGGGCGAAGATACGCTCGGCGGCGCCGGCCGGGTCGGGTTGCCCGGCCAATTCCAGCATGGTGGCGATGTGTTGCCGGTATGCCGCGCGCACACTCACGTGGGCGTCGTCCCGGTAGTAGGACTCATCGGGCAGGCCGATGCCACCTTGCTCCAGATGGATGACGTAGCGGCTGGAGTCGCGGTCGTCGGTATTGACGTAGGGCTGTGCGAGGCCACCGACGCCGGCGCGCTCAAAGCGGCCGAGTAGGACCATGACGTCCTGTGGGGTCTGGACGGCCGCGGCGGCCTCCAAGTCAGCGGCGATCGGGGTCAGGCCGAGGGTTTCGACGGTGTCGGTGTCCATGAAACTGGCATAGAGGCCACCGACCTGGGCCGCGACCGAGGAGGCTGCCCCCGCGGCGGTCGCGGTGCCGTCGCCGGTGGCAGCGGCGACCTCGGTGATGATGTCGCGCACCTGCTCTTCGGCCTGTTCACGCAGCGCGTCGAAAGTGCCGTAACGGCCCCGGTCGTCGGGGATGGGCGTCGTCGCGATCCAGCGGCCGTTGACGGCCCGGAACAAATCGTCCTGCGGACGCACCTGGGGGTCGAAGCCGGAGAAATCCAGACCCGAGGCGGTCACTGGCTCGAACCCACCGCGTGCCGACGGGGCCGCACCGCTTCGGCCCGCTCCTTGGCCCCCTCGGCCCTGTCGCGGATGCTGCCGACCATGGCCTCACCACGAGCGGTCAACACGTCACGGCCCTCACGTCGGGCCGGCACCGCCACGAGCATGACCACCACCACGGCAATCCCGAGGCAGATCAGCATGGCAAGGATGAGCGCAGTCATACATTCAGCCTGACTGAGCGGCGCGGCATACCCAAATCGACACCCCGGTATGCCGCAAACGCGCGGCTTCGTCGGCGCCGCGGGACCGGCGGGCGTTAGGCTGCTCGACCGTGAGCGAGGATCAGCAGGCGGGCCACGAACGGCCGGCAGCCGAGGCGGGCGGGGCGTCGACGATGGCTTCCCCGGCGGCACCGAAACGGCGGCGAATGCCGCTGGGGCTCGAAATCCTCATTGCCATTGTGGCGGTGGCGCTGGTCCAGGCGTTCCTCGTCAAACCGTTCGGGGTGCCGTCGCAATCGATGGAGACGACGCTGGGCATCGGCGACCGGATCGTCGTCAACCGGCTCCCGCACCAGGTGGCCCGCGGCGACATCGTGGTGTTCGGCCACGGCGACACGTGGGAGCAGACCCACCGACCGCCGGCCGCGGGGTTGACCGCCGTGATGCGCTTCCTCGGCGACCTCACGGGGATCGGGCCGAGCAACACCAACTACACGGTCAAGCGGGTCATCGGCTTGCCCGGGGAGACGGTGTCATGTTGCTCCACTGCCGGGCAGGTGCTCGTCGACGGCAAGCCGCTGACCGAGACCTACATCTTCGAGAATCTCCCCTTTGACGAGGGCGCGGGTGGGTGCGCGGCGGCGACCCCGGCGATGCGCTGCTTCGGCCCGATCAGGGTGCCCGAGGACAGTTATCTCGTCATGGGCGACCATCGCTCGCAGTCAGCGGACTCGGTCATTGCGTGTCGAGGCAGCACCGCGAGCGGTATCGGCTGCGCCAAGTTCGTCCATCGAGATCGGATCGTGGGGCCCGTGGTGTTCCGCCTCTGGCCGCTGACGGCGTTCGGCACGGTCACGTAGGCGAGGCGCGACCGATCGGCGCTCAGTCGCGCAGGCGCTGAGAGACGACGGTCGTGATGCCGTCGCCGCGCATGCTCACGCCATATAGTGCGTCGGCGATCTCCATCGTCTTCTTCTGGTGGGTGATGACGATGAGTTGGCTCGAATCGCGCAGTTCCTCGAACAAGGTGAGCAGCCGGCCCAGGTTCGTGTCGTCGAGGGCCGCCTCCACCTCGTCCATGACGTAGAAGGGGCTCGGGCGGGCCTTGAAGATGGCCACGAGCAGCGCCACCGCCACCAGCGAGCGCTCCCCGCCCGACAGCAGCGACAGCCGCTTGACCTTCTTGCCCGGCGGCCGCGCCTCGACCTCGATGCCCGTCGTCAACATGTCCGAGGGGTCGGTGAGCACCAACGCCCCCGCACCCCCCGGAAAGAGCCGCTCGAACACCGCCTCGAAATGGACCGCGGTGTCCGCGAACGCCTCGGCGAAGACCCGCTCGACCCGCTCGTCGACCTCCTTGACGATCTCGAGGAGATCGCGTTTGGAGCGTTTGAGGTCGTCCAGTTGCTCGACGAGGAACTGGTGGCGCTCCTCCAGGGCCGCGAACTCCTCCAGGGCCAGCGGATTGACCCGACCCAGCGCGCTCAGCCCGCGCTCGGCCCGCCGCAACCGCTTCTCCTGCTCGGCGCGCACATAGGGCACGGGCTCGGGCGGCTCCCCCTCATGGTCCGCCCCGACGAGCACGGGAATGAGCTGATGCGGCCCGTACTCCTCCATGAGCACCTCGGGTTCGACCCCGAGCGTCTCGATGGCCCGCGTCTGCAACTGCTCGATCTGGGCGACCTGGCGCGCTCGGGCTACCTCGTCGCGGTGCGCGGTGTCGGTGAGTTCGCGCAGTTCGTCCTGCTGCGCCCCCACCTCGCGGCGCACCTGCGCCAGGGCCGCCTCCCGCGCCACCCGGTCCGCCTCGGCCGCGTCCCGCTCGGTCGCCGCCAGCGCCAGCGCCTCCGCCATCCGGGCCGCCCCGTAGGCCGCCGCCGCCGCGACCGCCTCGGCAATCTGCGCCTCCCGCCGCCGCCGCTCCTGACGGGCCCGCAGCCGCTCCCGCGCGGCCAACTCGTTGCGCGCCGCCCCCTCCAAGGACTCCGCCCGCCCCTTGACCGCCCGCGCGCGTTCCTCCTTGGTCCGCAGGGTCAACCGGACCTCGGTCTCGGCCGCGCGCGCCAACTTGGCCTCCCCCTCCCACCGGTCCCGCTCCGCCGTCGAGGGCTCCGCGGCTTCCTCCGAAACCGCACTCGCCTCCTCGAGGCGGGCCGCGAGGGTCACCAACTCCTCCCGGTCGGCCTGCAGGGTATGCCGCGCCTGCGCGATCGCTCGCGTCGTGCGTTCGGCCTCGGCGCGAGCCGAGCGGGATGTGGCCCCGAGCGTGCCGAGGGTTTCGGCGACCGCCGCCATCCGGGCATCGGACGCGTGCAGGGCCTCCAAGGCCGCCTCCACGCGGGCGCGAACCACCGTCGCTTCATCACGGGCCGCGACGAGTGCGAACCGGGCCCGCTCCGCCGCCGCGCTGGAGCGCTCGACGACCGCCCGCGTGTCGTCGGCGGCGGCCTGGACCTCGAGCAGGCTCGGTCCGGCGCTCGAGCCACCGCGCACGAAACCCGGCCCGAACACATCTCCTTCCGCCGTCACCGCGGTGATCCCCTCGCCGCGAGCGACGAGGGCGAGCGCGTGCTCGGGCGTCGGGACGAGAGCGACCCTTTCGAGCAGTTGTTCCAGGGCGGGTCGCACGGTTGCCGGCGCCTGCACCACGTCGCGGGCCCACACCGCGTCGGCGTCCAGCGGTGGCCAGTCCCGCGGTGAGACCGGCCGGGCGCTCGCCCCGACGAGCAACGTTGCGTGCCCGGCGTCCTGCGTGCGCAACCGCTCCACCGCCGATGCCGCCCGCTCCGTGGACTCGACCGCGACCGCCTCCGAGGCCCAGCCCAGGGCCGCCGACACTGCGTGTTCGTGCCCGCCGAGGACCGTGACCAGCGCGGAGACCGCACCGACGATGCCCTCGACGCCGCCGGCGCCCCCCTCCCCCGAGGCAGCCGCGGCGAGCAACGCCGCCGCGCCGTCCTTGCGCCGCAAACTCAGTTCGAGGGCCTCCAGGCGAGCCTTGGCCGCCGACCGGTCCCGGTCGGCCTCCCGCTCGCTCGCCTCCAGGTGCTCGATCCGCGCCTCGATCGCCCCCAACTCCGCCTCGGCCGCCTCATAGGTGCCATCGAGGCCGACTTCCCCCTCCTCGTCGTCGGCCACCGTCGACTCCAAGGCGGCGAACTCGACCTCGGCCGCCGCGGCCCGCTCCAGCGATGCGGCGACGATCCCTTCGAGGCGCCCGATCTCGGCCTCGCGGGTCTCGATCCGGCTGCGGCGGGCCGCCACCTGCCCCGCCAGTTTGGCCAGTCCCTCCCGGCGGTCCGCGACGGCCCGGGCGAGGGTGGCCAGCCGGGCCTGCTCCGCGGCATACGAACGCTCGGCAGCCTCGCGAGCGGTAACCGCCGCCGCCAACTCCGCTTCGATCGCGGCGACCTCGGCGCGCAACCCGGCCTCGGCCTCCCGGGCGGCGGCCGCCTGCGCCCGCAATTCGTCGGGGTCCCGACCCGAGGTCGTCTCGTCGCGGTCGTCGTCGGCGAGCAACCGCAACCGTTCCCGGGCGATGCCCCCGGTCGAGTCCAACCGGTCGCGGACCGACTGCACCCGCGCCCACCGGGCATGGGCCTGGGCGAGCAGCGGCGCGGCGAGCGCCGCCTCCTCCTCGAGCACGCTCAGGCGCGACCGCAACAGGGCCAATGCCTCCTCGACCGCGGCCCGGTGCTCGGCGAGCGCGGCCTCATCGGCCACCTCGGCCGCGAGCGTCGACGTCAACTGGACCAAATCGTCGGCGAGCAGGCGCAACCGGGCATCGCGGGCGTCGGCCTGGATGACCGCCGCCTTGCGGGCGGCCTCGGCCTGGCGCCCCAGCGGACCGAGTTGGCGCCGGATCTCGGTCGTCAAGTCGGCGACCCGGGTGAGGTTGGCCTCCATGGCGTCGAGCTTGCGCAGCGCCCGTTCCTTGCGTTTGCGGTGCTTGAGGACCCCGGCGGCTTCCTCGATGAACCCGCGCCGCTCCTCGGGAGTGGCCCGGAGCACCGCATCGAGCTGGCCCTGGCCCACGATGACGTGCATCTCGCGGCCGATCCCGCTGTCGGAGAGCAACTCCTGGATATCGAGCAGGCGACTCGGAGTGCCGTTGATCGCATAGTCCGAGCCACCGTTGCGGAACATCGTCCGGGTGATCGTCACCTCGGCGTAGTCGATGGGCAAGGCACCGTCGGTGTTGTCGATGGTCAGGCTCACCTCGGCCCGGCCCAGCGGCGGGCGACCGGCGGTGCCGGCGAAGATGACGTCCTCCATCTTGCCGCCCCGGAGGCTCTTGGCACCCTGCTCCCCCATGACCCAAGCGAGGGCATCGACGACATTGGACTTCCCGGACCCGTTGGGGCCGACGATGCAGGTGATACCGGGTTCGAGGCGCAGGGTCGTCGCCGAGGCGAACGACTTGAACCCGCGCAGGGTGAGCGTCTTGACGTACACGGGTGCTCAGTTGCCGGCCAGCGCCTCATGGTGGCGGATGACCTCGGCGATGATGAAGTTCAAGAACTTCTCCGCGAAGTGCGGGTCGAGTCCCGCGTCATGCGCCAAGGTCCGCAGCCGGGCGATCTGGCGGGCTTCCCGCTCGGGGTCGGCGGGCGGCATACCGGATTCGGCCTTGAGGTGACCCACCTGCTGGGTGCACTTGAACCGCTCGGCGAGCAGATGCACGAGGGCGGCATCGATGTTGTCGATGCTGCCGCGCAGGCGCGCGAGTTCGGCGTGCGGATCCGTCACGTCGTTCATCGTAGGGAGGTATGCCGCGCCGCGGCCAACCGTGCCCGCCTCGCCACGCCGCGGATTACCGTTCGCGGAACCCCCGGATCCCCTCGTGCGGGGCCGAGATGAGCGGTGCGGAGAGTCCGAAGACCCGCCCCGGGCGGCGCGCCATCGAGGGTTGCTCGGCGAGCAGCCTGACCAGCGTGTCGACGGCTCCGCGCGACCCCTGGACGACGACCTCGACCCTCCCGTCGTCGGTGTTGCGGGCGTGCCCGACGAGGCCGAGTTCGAGGGCTCGGGCGCGGGTCCACCACCGAAACCCCACGCCCTGGACGTGGCCGCGAACGAACACGGTGACGCGCACGTCGGGCACCGGGCCCGGGTCGGCGGGGGCACCGTCCGATAAGTCGGAAGGAGTCATGGGATCAGCGAACATGGGTGAGGATGGAGACGGCAAGTCGGCGGGCTCGGCGGCTGGTCGCGCGACCGCTCCTGGCCCCCGCCGCCGCGGCATACCGACTCCCTGGCAGCCCACGACCTGGTGACGAAAGGACTCTCATGATCACCCTGCTCCACAACCCCAACTGCTCGACGTCCCGCGCCGCGCTGGCCGCGGTCACCGAGGCAGGGGTCGATGCCGAGGTCATCCAGTACCTCAAGCAGCCCCTTGACGAGCCGGCGCTGCGGGCGCTCATCGCCAAACTCGAGGACCCGGTGACCGATCTGGTGCGCCGGGACGCCTTCTTCGCCGATCAGGGATTGGCCGACCCCGACGTGGCCAGCGCCGATCAGGTCGTGGCGGTCCTCCTCGCCCACCCCCGGCTCATGCAGCGGCCGGTGCTCGTCCGCGGCGACCGGGCCATCATCGGGCGTCCCAAGGACCGGGTTCCGGCGTTCCTCGCCTGAGTTGGTCAATTGTCCTGCGACTTAACTAGTCACATCCGGGACAAATATCGACAAGTTCCTCAGCAGCCTCGTGCGTGTCTCGCGCAACTTTGGCCCCGCATGTCTCTAGCCTAGGACCATGAGCAAGGACCGACTGCCCGGACTTGACGGGCTCCGCGCGCTCGCCGTGGCCGCGGTGGTGCTTTTCCATGCCCATGCGTCGTGGTTGCCGGGCGGTTTTCTTGGGGTCGACGTGTTCTTCGTCGTCTCCGGCTTCCTCATCACGACGCTCCTCGTGCGCGAATACCGGAGGCGAGGGCATCTCGACCTGCCCGCCTTCTGGACCCGCCGCGCCCGCCGCCTGTTGCCCGCTCTGCTCCTCGTCGTCCTTCTCGCCCCCCTGGCGGCCCGCCTTGTCGAGACCGACCTTCTCGTCGGCATCGGCCGCCAGACCCTGGGCGCCTTGACCTTCTCCACCAACTGGGTCGAGATCGCCGCCGGCAGCGACTACTTCCACGCCACGAGCCCCCAACTCTTCGCCAACCTCTGGTCCCTCGCCGTCGAGGAGCAGTTCTACCTGGTCTGGCCGATCGTGGTCCTCGTGCTCGTGCGGCGTCGCCGCGCCGGCCCTGGACGGGCGCTTGTGCCCCTCACCTTGGCGATTGCCTCGGCCGTGCTCATGGGATTGCACGTGGATCCCGGTGCGCCCACCCGCGTCTACTACGGCACCGACACCCACCTTGTGGGGCTCATGCTCGGTGCCGCCCTTGCGTTTGCGTATGCCGCGCCCGGCCGCGCCGGAACCCGAACGGCCACTTGGCGCCTGCTGCACCTCCCCGTGACCCTGTGGTCCCTCGTTCTTCTGCTCGCCTTGTTCGTCGTCACCGATGAGGGCAGCGCGTTCACCTTCCGGGCCGGCATCCCGTTGACGTCCTTGGCGACCGCCGGGCTCATCCTCGGTCTGGTGTCGGCCCCCTCGCAGGTACGCGCCGTGGCGTCCGTTCGCCCCCTCGTGTGGATCGGCCAGCGGTCGTACGGCATCTACCTGTGGCACTGGCCGATCATCCTGCTCGTCGGAGGGTTGTGGCCGGTCGCGCCGGGCGGGACGGCATTCGTCGCCTCTCGGGTCCTGGCCGTGACGCTCACGCTGGTGGTCGCGGCCGCCTCCTACCGCTACGTCGAGGTGCCGATCCGTCGCTTCGGGTTCGCCGCCACCGCCCGGCGGGTGCGGTCGACGCTCGCCGCGTTCACCCCCCGCGGCCTGCGTTTGGCGGGTGCCAGCACGCTGGTGGCTTCCATTGCGTATGCCGCCGTGCTCGTCACCGCGCCCGCGGACACGAGCACGGCCCGGCTGCTGTCCGCCAACGCGGCGGCGGCCGCTCCTCTCCCCGATGCGTCACCGGCGAGTGCGTCGCCAACCGCATCGTCGAGTCCGCCCGCCGCGGCCTCCCCGATGCCGACCGACCCGGCGAGTGTGTTCGCCATGCCCACGGGCAGTGAAATCGATGCCTACGGCGACTCGATGCTCGTGGGCAGCCTGCACGCGATGACCTACTACTTCCCGAACATCCGCCTCGATGGCCACTCGAACCGACGCTGGTCGGACGGGCTGGCAGCGGTCCAGGCCAAGGGCGTCGACAACCGGCGCGCGGTCGTCCTCGCCTTCGGGACGAACGCGGGCGCCGATCGGGCGGCGATCGAGTCGACCCTGGCCGCATTGGGCCCCCACCGGATGGTCGTCCTTGTGACCGAGCATGGGCCGTTCTCCCGAGTGGCCGCCGACAACGCGATCTTGCGCCAAGTCGCCTCGGCTCACGACAACGTCGGGCTCGCCGATTGGGACGCCGCACTTGCCGGCACGAGCGGGCAGTTGCAGTCCGACGGCATCCACCCCTCGCTGGTCGGCGCCCACCTGTTCGCCAAGACCGTCCGAAGCGCGCTCGCGGATCTGACGGCACGGCATACCGGCGTGAAACCGCCGCTGCCCGACCTTCCCATCCCCTGATCGGCCGCCGGGCCCACCGCGTCCGATGACCGCCCACCGGACCTTGAATTGGCCGGTCGGCCACGGGCGCTCCCTCGCCTTCATTTCGCTATCATGCTTGCTATCAAGGAGGTGGCGATGGCGTCGATCGTGGTGCGAGGACTCGATGAGTCCGTCAAGCAGCAACTCGCCGCGAGCGCCAAGGAGCACGGACGGTCGATGGAGGCAGAAGTCCGCGACATCCTCACGAAGGCCGCCCAGCGCCCCGGTCTTGGTGTTTCCCTCATGCGGGCTGCAAGAGAGGTCGGAGGCTTCGACGATCTCACGATCCCAGCCCGTACGGATCGGGCAAGAACCGTCGAGTTCGAATGATCATTCTGGACACAAACGTGGTCTCGGAGGCCCTCCGGGCACGGCCGGACCCGGTGGTCGTCGCGTGGCTCGAAGGTTCTGACGGCCCGCAAGCCATCACGGCCATCACGCTGGGTGAACTCCTCGCAGGCCTGCGTCGGCTGCCACCCGGGCAGCGCCGCACTACGTTGACGCAGACCCTTCTTCGGGCGTTGGAGCCGTACCGAGCCGCTCGGATCCTGCCGTTCGAGGCGCTCGCCGCGGAGGAATACGCACAGATCGTCGCCGACCGGACGGCGAGGGGCCTACCGATCAGCACGGGCGACGCACAGATCGCCTCGATCTGCCGCGTCCACGGCGCGCCGCTCGCCACAAGGAACACCAAGGACTTCCTCCACACGGGTGTGCGCCTCATCGACCCGTGGCAGGCATAGACCGTCCCCTACCCGCCCCCCTCCGCCACCCTCAGTTGTGATGAACTGCCACACCTGCCGCCGCAGACGGCGGTCTGGGCTGGCACTTGGGGCAGAAGAAGCAGGAGCGGTTCATGAACACCTCACGCACCATGAGGGTCCCGCATCGCCCACAGGGCCGCCCCCGCTGCCCATAGGCCGCCAGCGAGCGATCGAAGTAGCCGGACGAGTGCAGAAACCTACGTTCACCTGTCCGGTAAAGTCATGGTTCGTCAAAGCGCTGCCATCGAAGGGCCATCGCCCGATGTGATCGGCCCGTTACATGTAACATCGGTCCATGGCTGTTCGTGAGCGGGTTGCGGCCCACAGGGCAAAGCTGAGAGCACAGGGTTTGCGCCCCGTGCAGATCTGGGTGCCTGACGTGCGGTCCCCCGAGTTCGCCGCCGAAGCTCACCGCCAAGCACTTCGTGTCGCCACAGCGGCGGGCACATCCGACGACATGGACTTTGTCGAAGCGATCTCTGAAGACTGGCCCGAGTGAGGCGCGGTGACATCGTCACCGTCGCCGGTGGCGTCTACGCAAGCAAGCCGCGACCCGCGCTGGTGATTCAGGACGACCGCTTCGACGCCACCGACTCCGTCACGGTCTGCCCCTTCACCACGACCATCGTGGACGCACCGCTCCTCCGTGTCGCTGTCCCAGCCGATGACGGCAATGGCCTCGACAAGGACTCCCATCTGATGGTGGACAAGGTCACCACCGTCCGACGCACCAACGTCCACACCGTCATCGGGCGCTTGGAGGGCACCACGCTCGTGGAGTTTGAACGGCGACTCCTGGTGTTCCTCGGCTTCGGCGGCTGATCACCTACGTCGCGACAGCTGCTGGCCCGCGTCGTCGTAGAAGCGGAAGAGTTCGACCATCGGCACCGGCCGACGTGAGACAGTTGCGGCGTCCTTGCCTTCCGCGGAAAAGGGCGGCGGCCACAGCGAGAAGCCGTGGTCGAGTTGGAGCGCAGCACAGTCCTCCTCCCAGCCTGGCCACCGTGCACCTTCGTAGAAATGCGTGGCAGCGCCGCCAATCATGTTCGACACAAACGCACTGTGTCCGACACCGAGGCTCTCCCAAGCCAACGTGTCGGGTACGAAATAGCAGACTTGCCCAGGATCCAGTCCGAGCACACCGCCATCGATGGCGAACCTCCCTCCAAGGACATCCCACCCCACGATCAGTAACCCGGGCGGCGACGCGAACTCAGATACCTCGCCAAGCTCATTGGCAGCAGCGAGGTCGGGCAAGCCCTCTGATCCCCCACCGAGGATGCGCAGCCAGGCGTGATCGATCAGGAGACCGCCGCTCTCCAGCGCCAACGCGCCCAGCACCGATCGCGCGGTCACTTGGAGTCGTTCGAGCACCCGCTCCGCTTGGTCCCGGTCGACGGCCAGCGCCTGTACTGGGTAGGGGGCGTGGGGCAACTGCGCGCGCGCATATCCCCGCCCACGCTGGCTGCTCGACATCAGCAAGTTGCGCTGCGGAACGGACCATGGGTCAATCATCGCCCAATCGTCCGTGGCCTTGGCTGGCACTTGGGGCAGAAGAAGGAGGAGCGATTCATGAACACCTCACGACCGATGAGGGTGCCGCATCGCCCACAGGGCCGCCCCCGCTGGCCATAGGCCGCCAGCGAGCGGTCGAAGTAGCCCGAGGCGCCGTTGACGTTGACGTAGAGCGCGTCGAAACTCGTCCCGCCCTGCCCGAGCGCCTCGGTCATGACATCTCGCGCATGATCGAGCAGCCGCCCCAACGCCGGCCCGGTCAGGCTCGACGCCAGCCGCCGCCCGTGGATCCCCGCCCGCCACAGCGCCTCGTCGGCGTAGATGTTGCCGATCCCCGACACCTCGCCCTGGTCGAGCAGGATCCGCTTGATTTCCCGGGGCCGGGTGCGCCACCGTCGCGCCAATCCGTCCCGGTCGAACGCCGGGTCGAACGGGTCCGGCGCGATGTGGGCGATGGTCTCGGGTATGCCGTCCGCGCCCGTCGGTGCCCACGCGAGCCCCCCGAAGGTGCGCTGGTCGACGAACCGCAACTGCGGCCCCTCGTCGGCGAAAGTGAACCGCGCATGCAGGTGCTTCTCGTCCGGCGCATCCGCCGCTTCGACGAGCAGCTGTCCGCTCATCCCCAAGTGGATGAGCAGCGCCGCATCCGTCGGCCCTTCCCCGTCGGCCAGGTCGAGCCACAGGTACTTGCCGCGCCGACGCGCGGCCGCGACCGTGCGCCCCGCGAGTCGGTCGGCGAGGTCGGCCGGGCCGGGGGTATGCCGCCGCGCCACCCGGGTGCCCCGCAACTCCACCGTCTGCAGGGTGCGGCCGACGACATGCGCGGCCAGGCCGCGGCGGACCACCTCGACCTCGGGAAGTTCAGGCACGCTCACCCTCGTCGAGGCGAGCTTGGAGCGCCGTCCAGGCCCGGGATGCAGCCTGCTGCTCGGCGTCCTTCTTGGTGCGCCCCACCCCGACGCCCTCGACCACCCCGTCGACGATGACCGAGGCGGTGAACGTCTTGGCGTGCTCGGGTCCCTCCTCGGCCACGGCATACGTCACCGAGCCCAGCTCGAGGCGCGCGAGCAACTCCTGCAGGCTGGTCTTCCAGTCCAAGCCGGCCCCCAACCGGGCGCTGGCCTCGATGAGCGGATCGAGCAGGCTGTGGACGAGCGCCCCGGCCCCTTCGAAACCCCCGGTCACATAGACCGCGCCGATGACCGCCTCGACGGCGTCGGCGAGGATCGAATCCTTCTCCCGCCCCCCGGTGCTCTCCTCGCCGCGCCCGAGGAACAGGTAGTCCCCCAACCCCATCGTGCGCCCCACCTCGGCGAGGGCGCGCATGTTGACGACGGCCGAGCGCAACTTCGCCAGTTGCCCCTCGGGCAGATCGGGGTACTCGGCATACAGGGTGGAAGTCACGACGACGCCGAGGACGGCATCGCCGAGGAACTCGTGCCGCTCGTTGTGCGGCACCCCACCGGCTTCGTAGGCGTACGAGCGGTGGGTGAGGGCACGACGAACCTCCCCGGGGTCGATCAGGCCCTGCGTCACCTCACGGAGATAGGTGACCAGTTCCTCGACCGGACGGGGAGGTATCGACGCAGCCGCAGCTGGCCGCGGCACCGCGGACGTCAGCCCTGGTGCTCGGAACGCTCGGCGGCCTCGAAGTGCCGGCCCTTGTAGGTGCCGCACGACGGGCAGGCCATGTGGGGGCGCGTCGGGGACTTGCACTGCGGGCACGTGGTCAGGCCGACCGCGGTCGCCTTCCAGTTGGCGCGGCGCGAGCGGGTGTTGGAGCGCGACATCTTCCGCTTCGGAACGGCCACGTCAGGTCCTCTTCTCTTCGTCAGCGATGGGCGTGGACCTAAGGTCCGACAACGCCGCCCATCGGGGGTCGATCACATCATGGTGGTGGTCGGGCTCGTCCGCGAGCCGGGCTCCACACTGGGAGCACAACCCGGGACAGTCTTCCCGGCACACCGGCCGGAACGGCAGTGCGGGCACCACCGTGTCCCGCAGAAGCGGGTCGAGGTCGATGAGACCGTCCTCGACTTCGAACTCCTGCGCCACGTCCTCGTCCCCCACCTCGCGGTGGTGGGCCGCCCGATCGGCATACGCGAACAACTCCTGGAACCCGGCATCGACCTCGATGGTCACCGGGTCCAGGCATCGCACGCATGCGCCGGTCGCCAGCGCTCGAACCGTTCCCGTCACGAGCACGCCTTCGACAACGGACTCCAGGCGCACGTCGAGGGCGAGTGGTTCACCCTCGGGGACGCTCAGGACGGCCGTGCCGAAATCGGCGGGCGCCTCGGCCTCGCGGTGCAACCGCACCATGGCACCGGGACGGCGACCGAGCTCCTTGGTGTCGAGCACCAACGGAGACCGGGGGTCGAGCCGGGTCATGACGCGATCTACCCTTGCGTGGTCGAGGTGGATGGGGCCGGTCCGAGCGGACTTGGGCCGACGCACCAGCCTACCCGAGGGGGCCAGGGTCCCCAAACCTTCGCGGCGACCGGCCTCGTCGGGCCGGTCCCGAGGGCTAGTTGCGCAGCCGTTCGACCAGTGCCGCGTGGACCGCATCGGGCACCAGCCCGCGGACGTCCCCGCCGTAGCGCACGACCTCCTTGACCAGCGAACTCGACACGTGCTCCAAAGAGGGGTCACCGGGGAGGAAGACGGTCTCCAAGCCGGTGAGGTGCCGGTTCATGAGCGCCATCGGCAACTCGTAGGCGAAGTCGGTGCCGCCGCGCAGGCCCTTGACGACGACCTGGACGTCGAGATCGCGGCATACGTCGACCAAGAGGCGTCCGGCGAACGCCTCGACCCGCACCCGGGCGGCAACCTCCGGCGTCGCGGCCAGGGCTTCCTCGACGAAGGCGATCCGTTCCTCGATGGTGAAGGTGCCCGCCTTGGCCGGGTTGTGGAGGATCGCGACGATCACCTCGTCGTACAGGGCCGCGGCCCGGGCGATGACGTCGAGGTGACCGTTGGTCACCGGGTCGAAGGAGCCGGGCGTCATGGCCCGGCGGATCGCTTGCTCACTCACGACGGCAACCTAGCAAGTGGCCAGCCACAGCGTCGTCTCGCCATAGCGTCGAGGTTTCGTGGCCTCCCAGCCCAGCGGCCAGGTCGGCTCCGGGCTGCGGCTGGAACGTTCGACGACGACGAGGGTGCCCGGGGCGGTCCAGCCGCCGCCGGCCAGGGCGCCCAGGACCGCACCGAGGGCGTCCTCCCCCACGTCGTAGGGGGGGTCGAGGAAGACCAGATCGTATGCCGTGCCCTCCCTCGCGAGGTACGTCGCCACTGGGGCGGTCACCACGCCGACCCCGGGGAGCCCGAGCGCGACGATGTTGCTCTCGATGACCCGAGCAGCGCGCCGGTCGGACTCGACAAGGACGACGGCACGCGCCCCCCGGCTGGCGGCTTCGAGACCGAGGGCGCCGCTGCCGGCATACAAATCGAGGACGCTCGCCTCCTCGACGGCGCCGCGAGCGGTGAGCGCGGAGAAAAGGGCCTCGCGGACCCGGTCACTGGTCGGCCGGGTGCCCGAACCGGGCGGGGTCCGCAACACCCGTCCCCCGGCCCGGCCAGCGATGATGCGCGTCATCAGCCGCGCTCCAGCCAGGCGCCCTGCTCGGCGTCGATCCGGGCGTCGACCGCGGCCCGCAGGTCGAGGTGGTCGACGAGATCGGGGTCGGCAGCGACGAGGGCGAACGCATCGGCGCGCGCGTCTTCGATGACGTCCTCGTGCTCGAGGACGTGAAGGAACTCCAGTTGGCTGCGCGTGCCGTGCTGGGCCGCGCCGAGGATGTCGCCCTCTCGGCGCTGGGCCAGATCGAGACGGGCCAGCTCGAAGCCGTCGGTGGTGGCCGCAACGGCGAGGAGGCGATCGACCGTGCTCGGGGTGTCGGTCGCGGTGACGAGCAGGCACAGCCCCGGTAGGCCGCCGCGCCCGATGCGGCCACGCAACTGATGCAACTGGGAGACCCCGAACCGGTCGGCGTCGAGAACGACCATGAGGCTGGCGTTCGGCACGTCGACGCCGACCTCGATGACCGTGGTCGCGACGAGGACGTCGAGGTCCCCACGGGCGAAGGCGTTCATGACCGCATCCTTGTCGTCCCCGCTCAGCCGGCCGTGGAGGAGACCGAGGCGCACGCCGGCGAGCGCGGGCTCTTCGGTGAGCGCGGCATACACGGTTTGGACGCTGTGGAGCGGACGTTCGGGGGCCGGTTCGGTGCCGTCGGGGGACGGCGAGTCCTCGGCGTCGCGGTCCGCGCGCGCAGGGGCGTCGCCGCTCGGCGGGTCGTCGTCCCCGATGCGGGGGCAGACGACATAGGTCTGTCGGCCCTGGCGGGCCTCCTCGGCGACCCGTTCCCAGATTCGGGCGAGCCACCCCGGACGCCGCTCGTCGACGGCGTGGGTCGTGATCGGCGCGCGCCCCGGGGGCAACTCGCGCAGCATCGAGGTCTCCAGGTCCCCGAACACGGTCATCGCGACCGTACGCGGAATCGGGGTCGCTGTCATGACGAGCACGTGCGGGGGCTGGGTGGCCTTGCCGCGCAGCACATCCCGCTGCTCGACACCGAACCGGTGCTGCTCATCGACAACGACGAGACCCAAGTCGGCGAACGACACGTGCTCCTGGAGCAGGGCATGGGTGCCGATGACGATGCCGGCCTCGCCGCTGGCGATGTCGAGCAGGGCCCGGCGGCGTTGGGCGGTGCTCTGGCTGCCGGTGAGGAGCGCGACCCGCGTGCCCCGGGTGTCACCGCCGAGCATCCCGCCCTCGGCGAGATCGCCCATCATGGCGGTGATCGAGCGGTGATGCTGGGCCGCGAGCACTTCGGTGGGGGCGAGCAGGGCCGCCTGGCCGCCGCTGTCGACGACGGTGAGCATGGCCCGCAGCGCGACGAGCGTTTTCCCCGATCCCACCTCGCCCTGGAGGAGGCGATGCATCGGAGTCGGCTGGGCAAGTTCGGCCGCGATCGTCTCCCCCACCTCGCGCTGACCGGCGGTCAACTCAAAGGGCAGCCGGGAATCGAAGGCCGCCAGCAACCCGTCGGGGGCGGGCCGACGGGCCCTGGTGACCTGGGCCGCGGTTTGGGCGCGTCGGCGGGCGAGGACGAGTTGGAGCAGCAACGCCTCTTCGTAGCGCAACCGCCGACGGGCCGCATGGATCTCCGGCCACGAGTCGGGGGTGTGGATGCCGCGCAGCGCCTGGGCCCGGGTGGGGAGGTCGCGACGGACCCGGATTTCCTCGGGGATGAGGTCGACGGGTTCCTCGACGAGGTCGAGGACGGTGCGCACGATCTCGGTGACGGTCCACGTGTGCAGCCGGCCGACGGCGAGGTAGATGGGGATGAGGGACTTGCGGGCGCCGGCGTCGAAGTCGTCGAGCAGGGTGTACCCGGGATGGGTGAGTTGCAGGTCGTTCTTGAAGCGGCTGACCGTGCCGGCGAAGATGCCCCGCGCCCCCGGCACGAGCGCCCGGTCATGGCCATGCGCCTTGAAGAACGCCACCCGCAACTCGTCGCGCCCGTCGGTGATCGTCGCCTCGAGCATCTTGCCCTTGCGGTACTGCATGGTGCGGGTCGTGGCCTTGGCGACTTCGGCGACGACGACGGCATACTCACCCTCGGTCAACCCCCCGAGGTCGCTTTCGCGGCTGCGGTAGCGACGCGGCCAGAAGGCGAGCAGGTCACCGACGGTCTCCAGGCCCCGGTCTCGCGCCAGGCTCTTGGCCTGCCGTTCGGGCAGGATGCGCGTGAGCCGGCTGGCTTCGGTGATCACCGGTGCTCCCGCCTCATTCGACGCCGATGAGGAGGGGGTATGCCGCTTGCCCCCCGTCGAGGACGCTCACCTCGACGCCTTGGGCCTCCCGACGCAGACCCGTGCCGAGAGCATCCGCGAGGTGCGGGGGCGCGTCGGCACCGAGAAGGAGCGTGACGAGTTCACCACCGGCGCCGAGGAGGCGGCGGAGCACCTCGGCGGCGACCTGGGTGAGGTCGGACCCGACGATGACGATGTCGCCGTCGACGACGCCGAGGACATCACCGGGCACGCAGTGCCCGCCCATGGTGAGGGCCTCCTTGGTCGCGACGGTGACGGCCCCGTGGCGGGTCGCCCGGGCCGCCCCGGTCATCGCCACGATGTTGTCCTGCACCGAGGCGCTCGGGTCGTGAACGGCCATCGCCGCCAGACCCTGCACGGCCGTGCGCGTGGGAATGACGTGTGCCCCGATGCCCAGGTGGGCGGCCGCGGTGACGGTGGCCTGCGCGGCCAGCAGGGTGTCCTTGTCGTTGGGCAGCACAAGGACCGCGTGGGCGCCGGTGGCGCGGGCCGCGTCGAGGAGTTGACCGGCCGAAGCGCGCCCCCCGGGCGCCGAGGGGACGACGACGGCACCGGCGTCGGCGAGGATCGCCCCGATGCCCGGCCCCGCGGCGCAGGCAACCACACCGACGGCCTGATGGGCGCGCCGTCGATCGACCTGCAACGCCAGATTGGTCACCTGGATGCGGCGCGGCCGGCCCGCGTCGATCCCGGCCTCGATGGCGGCGCCCACATCGTCGACATGGACGTGAACGTTCCACACGTCGGGGCCGCCGCTGACGACGAGGGAGTCACCGAGACGATCAAGGGTCGTCGTCAGAGCGCTCACTTTCTCCTCGCCGGACTCTTCGAGGAGGAACATCACCTCGTATGCCGGCCCGCCGGTCGTCGTCTCGGCCACCGTCCCGGGCAGGTCGGCGACGTAGAGCCCCGCCGGCACGACGAGGTCGCCGCGGTGCCACTCCTCGCGTCGCCCTGACCCGCCCCCGAGGAGCCCGTCGGCGTCGGCGGACCAGTCACCGGTGAGCACCCGCCGCAGCGCCTCGAGCATGAGGACGCATCCGGCCCCACCGGCATCGACCACCCCGGCAGCGGCGAGGGCGGGGAGTTGTTCGGGGGTGTGGCGCAGGGCCTCGGTCGCGGCCCGGACCAGGGCGTCGGCGACCTCGGGCAGGGACTGGCCCGCCGCGGCCGCGGTGGCAGCCGCACCCGCCGCGGCATCGGCGATGGTGAGCATCGTGCCCGCCTGCGGACGAGCCACGGCCCGGCGGGCGAGGTCGGCTCCGCGTTCGAGACACCGGGCCAGGGTGGAGGCGTCGATCGCTTCGTGGTCACCCTCGATGACGACCTGGGCGATGCCGCGGATGATCTGACTCAAGATGACGCCACTGTTGCCGCGCGCCGACAACAGCACCGCTCGGCTGAGGGCCGTGCATTCGGCGACGAGCGAGGCGGTGCCGAGCGTGCCCAGCCGGGTATGGATCTCGATGACCTGGTCGAGGGCACCGTCGAGGGTGAGGTAGAGGTTGGTGCCGGTGTCCCCGTCCGGCACGGGGTAGACGTTGAGGGCGTCGATCTCGGCGCGACGTGCGGCAAAGGCGGCGCGGGTGAGCAGAGCCCAGCGCCGGGCGTCGTCGGCCGTGAACTGCGTGTGCACGCCCGCAGGCTATCGGGCCGCACCCACACCCCACCCCATGCCGCACCGACGCGACGCCTCCTGTGCCGCGCCCACACCCCATCCCCGCCGCACGGACCCCCTCCCCCCGCCCCCCGCCGCGCGGGCACCTTCGTCTCGATTTGCTTTCGTCGAGCCGCCGCGAAGCCCACCCGAGCGGTCGCCCGCCGGCGCCCGCCGGACTGCTGCACCGGGCCCTCATCGGCGATTTGGGGGCGCAGGGCGGCTCAGAGTACGATCTACAGGTTGCGCATGCCCCGGCACCGGTTATCACCGGTTCGTCCCGACCGCGCGACGTTCGACCAAGACCTCAACCTAGGAGATCACCCGTGGCTGCCAACTGCGATGTCTGCGGCAAGGGACCCGGCTTCGGCCACAGCATCTCGCACTCGCACCGCCGCACCAAGCGCCGCTGGAACCCCAACATCCAGCGCGTCAAGGCCCTCGTCGGTGACGCGGGAGTGACCCCGAAGCGGCTCAACGTCTGCACCTCCTGCCTCAAGGCAGGCAAGGTCAAGCGCTGACCCTCAGCAAAACCGCAGGAGGCCCCGGACGATGCGTCCGGGGCCTCCTGCGTTGCTGCTGCCTCCCCCTGATTCGAGGTCGACGCGCCGCGGAATCCGCGCGTTGATACCTCGAATCGCGGTGGGGGCAGGGATCCCGTATGCCGTCTCAGCCGGCGAAGTGGTCCCAGCCGGTCACGCTGGGCACCTGCCCGTCGACGGTCACCAGCACGCCCTCGCCGTCAGCACGCGACACGACCTCGCCGATGCGGCGCCACCCCGGCTCCCCGGGCGCCGGGGCCGCGGCCCGGAGCCGCTCCCACGCCGGCCGTGGAAAGCACCCGACGAGGGAATGCTCCTCACCCCCGGAGAGCACCTGACGCATCGCCTCCTCCTCCCCCAGGGCGAGGGTGAGCGGCCCAGCGGCAAACCCCTCCCGCAGCAACTGCCCCGAAAGCGCCACGCTCACCCCACTGGCGGCAGCGATCCGGCCCGCGTCACGCACCAACCCGTCCGAGACGTCGATGAGCGCACTGGCCCCCGCATCGGCGGCCGCCACCCCGGCCCGCCGCGGGGGCCGGCCCGCCGTTCGGTGGGCCCACATGAGGGTCGCCACCGCGGCGTCACGCTCTTCTCGCTCGCCCAGACCTGCGCCAGCTGGGGAGGCGTTGTTGGCGGCGGGGACCCCGCCGGCCGGTGACGAGGGCGGCACCGGCGTGCCGGCGGCATACAAAGCCAAACCACCGCCGGAGAAGCCCAAGGAGCCGCACACTGCCACAACATCACCGACCCGGGCGCCGCTGCGTAACACCGGCGAGCGGCCCTGCAGATCGCCCAGCGCCGTCACGGAGACGACGACCACCCCCGCGGGCGCCGACGACAGATCCCCGCCAACGACCGCCACCTCCGCTTCACCAGCCGCCGCGGCCAGCCCGCCGGTGACGTCGAGAACCCAGGCCACCTCGGTGTCCGGGTCGGCGGCGAACGAGACGAGCAGCGCGGTCGGTACCGCCCCCATGGCGGCGACATCGGCGAGGTTCTGGGCGACCACCTTGCGTCCGACGTCCGCCCCGCTCGACCAGTCGTCGCGCCAGTCTCGGCCGCGGACCATCGAGTCGGTCGTCGCGACCACCGAGTGACCGGAGGCCACCACGGCCGCATCGTCACCGGGACCAACGAGCACTCCCGGCGCAGACCGGAACAAGGGCACGATCCGGGCGAGGAGGTCAGTCTCGGAAAGGTCTCGCAATCTCAACCCGGGCTCCTGACTCGACGTGCGGCTCGCCTCCGGCGACGAACCGGCCATCGGCACGGTAGCGTCTGAGGTGCGGCCGGCCCAGACCAGCCCTAATCGACCATCCCCACGAGCACCGAGGTGAACCACATGGTCCAGGCCTACATCCTGATTCAGACCGAGGTCGGTCGCGCCGCGAGCGTGGCCCAGTCCATCGCCGGCTTGGAGGGCGTCGTCCTCGCCGAGGATGTCACCGGGCCCTACGACGTCATCGCCCGCGTCGAGGCCGAGAGCGTCGACGCCCTCGGCAAACTCGTCATCGCCAAAATCCAAGACGTCGAAGGGATCACGCGCACCCTCACCTGCACGGTCGTTCACGTGTGAGGTCGCGATCCCACGTCTCACGGACGGCGGCGGCGCTGAGCGTTGCCGCCGTCGTGGTGTTGGGCGGCTGCTCCCGGCCCCCGGCGATCACGGCCGCCCCGCGCGCCGACACCGACGGCTGCCGGGCCGCCGCGGCGGCCTACCCGGCGAGCGTGTCGTCCATGGCCCGGGTCGAGGGAGTGACGGCGAGCGCCACGGCCGCGTGGGGAGACCCCGCGGTCATCGCCCGGTGCGGTATGCCGCCGCTGGCCCCTACCGAGGTCGAGTGCGTCGAGGTCGACGGGGTTGGGTGGATTCCGCAAGCCCTCAGTGACGGGACCCGGTTCACGTCGTTCGGCACCGACCCGGCCCTCGAAGTCCTCGTGCCCTCCCGTTACGCCCCCGAGCCGCTCCTCCTGCCCGCCTTCAGCAAGGCCGCTAAGGCCCTGCCCACCAACGGGTTACAGTGCCGCTGACCGGTCAGCGCAGCCCGACTCGTCGCTCGAGGGCCAGGGCGATCAACTCGTCGATGAGGCCCTGGTAGTCCACGCCGGTGGCCGCCCACATCCGGGGGTACATCGATGTCGGGGTGAACCCGGGCATTGTGTTGATTTCGTTGAGGAGGATGCGGCCCTGCGGCGTGACGAAAAAGTCCACTCGGGCGAGCCCTTCGCACCCGGCCGCGACAAACGCCTCGACCGCCAACTCCCGGATCTGCTCGGCCACCTCGGCAGGTAGATCCGCCGGCGCCTCAAGGCGCACATCCTCGGCGTGGAGGTACTTCGCGTCGAAGTCGTAGAAGTCGTGGTTCTGGACGACGACGCACTCCCCCGGCACGCTCGCCCGCGGCAGGTCGGTGCCGTGCCCGTCGAGGACGCCGCACTCGATCTCGCGCCCGAAAATGCCCTCCTCGATGACGACCTTCGGGTCGTAGACGCGAGCCGCCTCGACCGCCGCGCGCAGCCCGGCCCGGTCGACGACGCGGGAGATGCCGAAACTCGACCCGGCCCGCGCGGGCTTGACGAACACCGGGAACGTCAACCCCGCTGCCGCCTCCAGGGCCGCCTCGGGGTCGCGCCGCCACTGCCGGTCGGTGATGACGGCATACGGGCCGACGGGCAGCCCGGCGGCAGCAAAGACGACCTTCATGACGTGCTTGTCCATCATCGTCGCCGACGCGGTCACCCCCGACCCGACGTAGCGGACGTCGGCGAGGTCGAGCATGCCCTGGAGGGTGCCGTCCTCGCCGAAGGGCCCGTGGAGGAGCGGGAAGACGACGTCGACTTCGCCGAGGTCGCGCGGTGGCTGACCCGGCTCGTGGACGATGAGGCCCCGCTGGGTCGCGCTCGTCGGCACGATGACGCTCGGGAGGTCGGTGTCGACGCTGGGACGATGCCCGGCGTTGAGGCGGAACCGGTCGGCGTCATCGGGGGCGAGCACCCAGTGCCCGTCGCGGGCGATGCCGACAGGGATGACGTCGTAGCGGCTGCGGTCCAGGGCCGACAGCACGCTCGCGGCGGTGGCGCACGACACCTCGTGTTCGGCGGATCGACCACCGAAGATCAGGGCCAGGCGAATGCGGCGGGGGGTCGCTTCGGAGGTCGTCGAAGGAGTGGCCGTCGCGGGCGGTGGGGTCGGGTCCTGCGCGTTCATCACGAACGAGCCTAGATGACACGATGACCGGTATGCCGCACCCGTACCCCTCCACGCCCGCGCCGCCGCCCTATGCCGCGGCGACGCGGCTCGTCGCGTTGGGCCGCGAGCCCCGCACCCCGGGCGCCCAGGTCGGCGCACCGCTCGTCCTCACCTCGACGTTCCACGCCAATGGCGCCGATGTCTATGCGCGCGAGGACAACCCGACGTGGCGGGCCTTCGAGGACACCCTCGGTGCACTCGAAGGCGGGGAGGCGCTCGTCGTCTCCTCGGGGATGGCGGCGGTGACCGCCGCCCTCTCGCTCGTGCCGCCCGGCGGGGTCGTCGTCGCGGCACCGGTCGCCTACATGGGGACGACCTCGCTGCTTCGCGAACAGGCCGACGCGGGCCGCCTCACGCTCCGGCTCGTCGACCCCACCGACCTCGACGCGGTCGCGACGGCCCTGAGCGGTGCCGACCAGGTGTGGTTGGAATCCCCGACGAACCCGCTTCTCGAGGTCGTCGATCTCGCGTCGGTATGCCGCCTGGCCGCCTCCTTGGGCGTCGTCACCGTCGTCGACAACACCTTCGCCACGCCGCTGCGGCAGCGGCCGCTCGACCTGGGCGCCGATGTGGTCCTGCACTCCGCGACCAAGTACCTCTCCGGGCACAGCGATGTGGTCCTCGGTGCGCTCTGCACGCGCACCGACGCTCCCGGCCAGGCACTGCGGGAGCGCCTGGCCCATCACCGCCACCTCCTGGGGGCCATCGCCGGGCCGGTCGAGACGTGGCTGGCGCTGCGCGGCATCCGGACCCTGGCGGTACGCCTGGACCGGGCCGAAGCCAACGCAACCGAACTGGCACGCCGACTCGCCGGACACCCCCAGGTGACCCGGGTCCGCTATCCCGGATTCTCGGCGATGCTCGCCATCGAAACCCGCGGCAGCGGCGCCGACGCCGAACGCGTCGCCGAGGCGACCCGGTTGTGGGTACACGCCACCAGCCTCGGTGGGGTCGAGAGCCAGATCGAGCGTCGCCGTCGCTACGCCACCGAGCCGGAGGAGGTGCCGGAGACGCTGCTGCGACTCTCCGTCGGCATCGAGGACGTCGAGGACTTGTGGCGCGACCTCGCCGCGGCCCTCGACACTCTCGGGCAGTGACCGGCGGGAGTTAGGCCGTTTCGGCCTTCCGGGGCCTGGAGAGCAGGGTGCGGACCACCTCGTCGGCGCGGCGGCCGTCCTCGATCATCGCTTGAACCTGTTCGATGATGGGCACGTCGACACCGTGGCGGCGGGCCAACTCGAGGATGGAAGTCGCCGACTTCACGCCCTCGGCGGTTTGACTCGTCTGGGCGACCACCTCCTCGACGGTGAGCCCCTGACCGAGTTTGACCCCGAAGGAGTGGTTGCGCGACAGCGGCGACATGCACGTGGCGATGAGATCGCCCACCCCCGCGAGCCCGGCGAACGTCGTTGCCTCCCCGCCGAGGGCGGTGCCGAGCCGAGTCGTTTCGGCCAGACCCCGGGTGATGATCGACGCCTTGGAGTTGTCGCCGAGGCCCAACCCCTCGGCCATCCCGACGGCGAGCGCGATGACGTTCTTAACCGCCCCGGAAATCTCGGTGCCGACGACATCGCTGCCGGTGTAGGGGCGGAAGTAGGGGGCGGCGCAGGCGGCCGCAACCCGCTCGGTCATGTCCGCGTCGACCCCGGCGACGACGCTCGCGGCCGGCTGTTTGGCGGCGATTTCGCGGGCGAGGTTGGGCCCGGAGACGACGACGATCCGCTCGCGCTCGACCCCGCCCACTTCCTCGACGACCTCGCTCATCCGTTTCGAGGTGCCGAGTTCGACGCCCTTCATGAGCGAAACGACGGCCGCCTCCCCCGGCAGGACGTGACCCCACTGGGTGAGGTTGGCCCGCAGCGTCTGGCTGGGGACGGCGAGCACGACGATATCGGCGCCGGCGGCCACGGCTTCGGCGTCACTGCTGGCGGTGATCGTCGGCGGCAGCTCGACGCCCGGTAGGTAGGTCGCGTTCTCACCAGCGTTGATCCGCGCGACCATGTCGGCGCGCCGCCCCCACATGCGCACCGGGGTGCCCGCGTCGGCGAGGACGAGGGCGAATGCGGTCCCCCAACTGCCGGTGCCGAACACTGCTGCGGTCGTCATTTGGCGTCCTTTCGCGGCCGATCCGGATGACCGATCATCGGTATGCCGTGGTGCCGGGGGTCGAAGCGCTGCGCCGGCGCCTGCTCGCCGCGGATATCCTCCAGCAGGCCGGTGATGGCAGCCATGATCCGGTCGGTCGCCTCGCGCAGGAGGGCATGGGTGACGGGCTGGTCGTAGAGGTCGTCGAGGGGCACCGGGGGGCCGGCCCGCACTTCGACCTCCTTGACCGGAAAGACATGGGTCTTCTTCGCGTAGGGCGCGATGATCTGCTGCCCGCCCCATTGGGCGATGGGGATGACCGGGCACCGGGTCTGCAGCGCGATCCGAGCCGCACCGGTCTTGCCGCGCATCGGCCACAGGTCCGGGTCGCGCGTCAACGTCGCCTCGGGGTAGACGACGACGCACCGGCCGGCCTGCACCCCCGCGACCGCGGCCCGATAGGCGTCAGCAGCCTGCCCGGATTCGCGGTAGACCGGGATCTGCCGGGCACTGCGCAAGATGGCGCCGACGACCGGCACGTCGAACACCTCGGACTTGCCCAGATAGCTCGGCGTCAGCCCGTGATCGTGGAGGAAGTGGGCGACGATGAGCGGGTCGGCATACGAATTGTGGTTGACGACGACGACACTTCCCCGGTCGGCGACCAGATGCTCACCGCCACTCCACCGGCGCTTGGTCAGCGACATGAGCAGCGGGCGGAGGATCAAGGCCGCGAACCGGTAGGCCGGCGCCCGCGATTGTCGTGCTCGCCTCACGCGCTCACCCCTTCTGTCTGTTCCGGACGGTCGTTCCATCCTTATCGGCGACGCCGACGCTGTCGAGCACTGTGTCACGGTTTGCGACAATCGAGGCGATGCACGCGCCCGAAGCCTCGACCTGGGGCGTGATCGTGCCCGTCAAGGGCGGGCGCCGGGCCAAGTCGCGGCTGCGAGTCCACCTCGGCGAGAAGCCCGTCGCCCGGTTGGCGATGGCGTTGGCCCTCGACACCGTCGAGGCCGCGATCGGCGCCGTAGGTGCCCCGCACGTCTACGTCGTCAGCGCCCCGCGGGACCCCTGGTCGGTGGCCTTGTCGGCGACCGGCGCCAGCCCCCTTCCCGATCCGGGTGGGGGCCTCGATGCGGCCTCGGCGTCCGCAGCGTCCCGCCTCGCTACCACTGGATACCGCCAGGTCGCCGTCCTTCTCGGTGACCACCCGTGCTTGACCCCCGCCGATCTCGGGGTCGCGCTACGCGCGGCGGCCGGACATCGGTATGCCGTGGTCCCCGACGCCGCGGGCACCGGCACGGCACTGCTCACAACCACGGCGCCGAACCGGTTCCGGTCGGCCTTCGGGGCGGGCAGCGCGGCGCGGCACCAGGCCCTGGGCGCCACCCGGCTCGACCTCGACCTGCCCGGGCTGCGCCTCGACGTCGACAACCCCCACGACTTGGCGGCAGCGATCCGTTTGGGCCTGGGTCCGCACACGAGGGCGGCCCTCGGCTACGCTGCCGACCGTGCAGGCGACAATCGCGACCACCAGTGAGAGCGGCGGCACCGCCCTGCTCGACGACGGGCGCACCATCACCTGGGACCTTCGCGCCCTCGCGGGCAGCGGGCTGCGGCACCTGCGTCCCGGACAGCGCGTCAGCGTGACGCTCGCGCCCGAAGAACCGGTCGCGACCCGCCTGTGGATCGTGGGCATCGGCGACGGCGAACGGATCCGCTGACGCCGCCGCTGCCTACTTCTTCGCTGCGGCCTTCTTGGTTGCGGCCTTCTTTGCCGGCGCCTTGGCCGCGGCCTTCTTCGCCGCCGTCTTGCGGGCCGCCTTGGCCGCCGCCGGCACCGCGCCGCGGGCCGCCGCCAGCCCGTCCGTCGGGAGCGACTCGGGAGCCTTGACGAACTCCTTGAAAGCGGTGCCCGGCCGGAACCGGGGGGCCTTGTGGGCCGCGATCGGGACGGCATACCCCGCATTGGGGTTGCGACCCGTGCGCGGTGCCCGGTCCACGGCCTCGAAGGTGCCGAAGCCGGTGATCCCCACACTCCCTCCGTGGGCCACTTCTCGGATGATGTGGTCGAAAATCGCCTCGATCGCATCGATTGCGGCCTTGCGTGAACCCAGGCGCCCCTCAAGTGCCTGGGCCAGTTCTGCCTTGTTCATGTGCGCTCCATCGCCGTTTGGGTGGGGCCGAGCCGATCCTGGCTATTGCTGCACTCTCGACCTCACGTCCGACGTTATGCGGCAGGAGGCTCCGCGTCCACCACCGGCCCCATTCAGGGCGCGGCGGTCACCGGTTTCCAGGCCGGCCGGGTCGCCTCGTATGCCGTGATGTCGCCCTCGTGACGCAGCGTCAAGGAGATGTCGTCGAGACCCTCCAGGAGGCGCCACCGGGTGTAGTCGTCCACCTCGAACCCGGCCACGATGTCCCCCGCCGTGACGGTGCGCGAGTGCAAGTCGACGGTGATCGAGGCACCGGGATGGTTGTCGAGGTACTTCCAGAGCAGTTCGACATCGTCCTGGCTGCACACCGCGGTGAGCAGGCCCTGCTTGCCGCTGTTGCCGCGGAAGATGTCGGCGAACCGGCTGGAGATGACGACCTTGAAGCCGTAGTTCATGAGCGCCCAGACGGCGTGTTCGCGCGAAGACCCCGTGCCGAAGTCCGGACCGGCCACCAAGACCGAGCCCGCGGCATACGCCGGGTCGTTGAGGACGAACGTGTCGTCGCGACGCCAGGCGGCGAACAGGCCGTCCTCGAAGCCGGACTTGGTGACCCGCTTGAGGTATTCGGCCGGGATGATCTGGTCGGTGTCGACGTTGCTGCGGCGCAACGGAACACCGATGCCGGTGTGGGTGGTGAAGGCGTCCATGTCAGTTCCCCTTGGGTGCGGACTCGGCGGCAACCGGGTCGAGGTCGGCGGGACTGGAAAGGGTGCCGCGGACGGCGGTGGCGGCGGCGACCTGGGGGCTGACGAGGTGAGTGCGGCCTCCCTTGCCCTGGCGGCCCTCGAAGTTGCGGTTGCTCGTCGACGCGCTGCGCTCGGTGGGGGCGAGTTTGTCGGGGTTCATGGCCAGGCACATCGAGCAGCCCGGGAGGCGCCATTGCGCCCCGGCCGCCTCGAACACCTCGCCGAGGCCCTCGGCCTCGGCCTGGAGGCGCACCCGTGCCGACCCGGGGACGACGAGCATCCGGACGCTGTCGGCGACCCGGCGACCCTTGAGGATGTCCGCGACGGCGCGCAGGTCCTCGATCCGCCCGTTGGTGCAGGACCCGACGAACACGGTGTCGACGGCGACCTCGCGCAACGGGGTGCCCGCCGCCAGGCCCATGTAGTCGAGGGCGCGCTGCGCGGCGGCCTTGTCGTTGTCGTCCCCCATGAGTTCGGGGTCAGGCACGGCTGCACCCAAGGGGGCACCCTGACCGGGGTTGGTGCCCCAGGTGACGAAGGGCGTGAGGGTGGCCGCGTCGAGGACGACCTCGGCGTCGAAAGTGGCGTCGTCGTCGGTGCGCAACTCCCGCCAGGCGGCGACCGCGGCATCCCAGTCGGCTCCGGCAGGGGCATGGTCGCGGCCCTGGAGGTAGGCGAACGTGGTCTCGTCGGGAGCGATCATGCCGGCGCGCGCGCCCGCCTCGATCGACATGTTGCAGATGGTCATCCGGGATTCCATGGACAGGGCGCGGATCGCCGACCCGCGGAACTCCAGGACGTAGCCCTGTCCCCCGCCGGTCCCGATCTTGGCGATGACCGCGAGGACGATGTCCTTGGCGCTCACCCCCGCGGGCAGGTCGCCCTCGACGGTGATCGCCATCGTCTTGAACGGTTTGAGCGGCAGCGTCTGGGTGGCGAGCACGTGCTCGACCTCGGAGGTGCCGATGCCGAAGGCCAGGGCACCGAAGGCGCCGTGCGTGGACGTGTGACTGTCGCCGCAGACGACGGTCATCCCCGGCTGGGTGAGCCCGAGTTGCGGGCCGACGACGTGGACGATGCCCTGCTCGGCATCGCCCATCGGGTAGAGGGTGATCCCGAACTCCGCGCAGTTGGCGCGCAGGGTGTCGACCTGGGTCTTGGACACGGGGTCGGTGATCGGCCCGGGCGTGGTGGGAACGTTGTGGTCCTCGGTCGCCAGGGTGAGTTCGGGCCGACGCACCGGGCGCCCCGAGAGGCGCAACCCGTCGAAGGCCTGCGGGCTGGTTACCTCGTGGAGGAGGTGCAGATCGATGTAGAGCAGGTCGGGTTCACCCTCGCCGCGTCGCACGACATGCGACTCCCACACCTTCTCCGCCAGGGTTCTGGCCATCGTCCACGCCTTCCGTCGGGTATGCCGTGTTCGCGCCTGCCCACACCCGCGGGCACCGGCGACCTCTCCGACCTTGACACGGCATACCGGGGAGCGAACTTGCGTCTCATGAGTCGAGACGGCAGTATCAGGACATGGACATCACGAGTGGGGTCGGCGTGCTCGACAAGGCCGCCATCGTTCTGGGTGCCCTCGAAGCGGGCCCGTCGACGCTGGCGCAGTTGGTGACGGCGACCGGATTGGCCCGCCCGACGGCGCACCGACTGGCCGTGGCGCTGGAGCATCACCGGCTCGTCGCCCGGGATCTGCAGGGCCGCTTCGTCCTCGGCCCGCGCCTGGGTGAGCTCGCCGCCGCAGCCGGCGAGGACCGGTTGCTCGCCGCGGCCGGGCCGGTCCTCGGAGCGTTGCGCGATCACACGAACGAGTCCGCGCAGCTGTTCCGCCGCCAGGGCGACCACCGCGTGTGCGTGTCCGCCGCGGAGCGGCCGGTCGGGTTGCGCGACTCGATCCCGATCGGGGCGAGCCTGTCGATGCTCGCCGGCTCCGCGGCCCAGGTGCTCCTTGCTTGGGAGGAGCCGGACCGCCTGCACCGGGGGCTGCAAGGGTCGGCGTTCAACGCGACGACCCTCTCCGGGGTGCGCCGGCGGGGCTGGGCCCAGTCGGTCGGCGAGCGCGAGCCCGGGGTGGCGTCGGTGTCGGCGCCGGTGCGCTCCCCCTCTGGTCGAGTCATCGCGGCGGTGTCGATTTCGGGGCCGATCGAGCGGCTGACCCGCCAACCAGGGCGCCTGCACGCCGCCACCGTCATGGCCGGGGCCAACAAACTGACCGAGGTCCTTGCCCGCCACGCCGCGGCCCAGGACGAGGCCCACGGCGCCTGACGCGCCCGCCTCTACCGCCCCTCCCGTCCCCCCTTTCCCGCCTGAAGTGCCTACCGTCAACTTCGCACCCCAAATGTTCGGGCGCGAAGTGCCCCTTTCCCACCGCAAGTTCCGCCACGCCACACCAAGTTCCGCCACGCCACACCTCGGCACCGTAAGTCCCGCCACGCCACGACACGCCCCGCCCCGGCACCGCAGCCGCGGCACCACGCCTGAGCGACGCCACGGCATACACGACGAAGACCCCCTCGCGAACGAGAGGGTCTTGACGTAGCCCCGACGGGATTCGAACCCGCGCTACCGCCTTGAGAGGGCGGCGTGCTAGGCCGCTACACAACGGGGCCCTAGCTGTTGCCCGGAGGCAACGGAGAAGAACCTTACCGTTCGACGGGGGTCTTCTCGAAATCGCAGCGGCCGGTGGGCCGTTGACGATCTGGCTGGGGTACCAGGACTCGAACCTAGAATGAGTGAACCAGAATCACTAGTGTTGCCAATTACACTATACCCCAAGGGGTATGCCGCCCGGCCGGGGCCGAGAGGCGAACCGAGGGACGATCCTAGCTGGCGGGCGGCATTCCGCCCAAATCGTCGGGCGAGAACGCGACCGTGAACGGCTCGGCGACGGCGAACCGCTCCCCGCCCGCGACATCGGCCACGACGGCATACGCGCCGTCTACCAGAGCCCACGCCGTGATCCGGGGTTCGTCGGGATCGACAACCCAGTAGTGAGCGCACCCAGCGCTTTCGTAGCGAGACCGTTTGAGCACGAGGTCGATGCGGCGCGTGCTCGGCGAGAGGATCTCGATGGCCAGCAGCGGCGCGGTGGGGAGGTCGCGGCGGGTGAAGTCGGCGATGGGCGCCACGAGAAGATCGGGCTGCAGGACCGAACGGTCGTCCAGGGCGACATCGAAGGGCGCGAAGAGCATTTCCAAGTGGCGGGGAAGCACTCGACTGAGGATGAGGTGCAGCCTGGCGAGCGCACGTTGGTGCGGCCAAGAGGGGGCCGGGGTCACGATGAGCACGCCGTCGATGAGTTCATAGCGGTGCCCATCGTCGGGCATCGCCTCCAGATCGGCCCTGGTCAGGGGCCGGCTGCGCGGCAGCGTGGTCATGACTGTCATGGTCCCCCATCTCGTCTCTCGATGTCACCCCTCGAGTGTGGCGCGGCTGCTCCTCTCGCCTCTGGAGTTATCCACAGCCCGCCGCTTCGCCGAATCGCCGACCGGACCAGGCGGTCAGCGGTGCCCCGACTGGGCCCGAAGGCCGCCACCCGTCTCGCGAAGACCAAGAAGTCCCGGGACCTCGGCCAGTGAACCGATGACCGGTATGCCGCGAGCCAGGGCGGCCGCTCGGCGCGCCGCCGTCGCCACCACCTCGCCAGCCGGGTCACCGTCGTCGCGCACCAACCAGGCGGAGGCGAGCCCGGCCTCGCTGGCCCCGAGGGCATCGCTGGTCCATTCGTCGCCGACGTAGAGCACGTCCTCGGGGTCACTGCCGAGTTCTGCGCACGCGTGCCGGAAGACCGACGCCTCCGGTTTCCCGACCCCGAGACAGTCGCGCGAGCACACCGCGCCGATGAGTCCGGTCAGGCCGGTCGCGGCGACCTTGCCGACGGTGTAGGCGGTGGCGGAGTTGGTGAGCACGCGCACGGGGACTCCGTTCTCGGCGCACCAACGTAGCAACGGCACCGTGTCGGCAAATGCCGTCAGGGTCGCGTCGAAGGCCGGCCCGTAGGCGCCCTCGAAGACGGCGAGGGCATCCTCGGGCACGGGTTCGGCCACGACGCTGGCAGCGTCGACGAGCCGCGCCCAACGCATCTGCGGAAACGTCAACTCACCCGCGACGAAACGCCGGAAGGCCCCGAGCGGATCGCTTCGGAAGCGCAGCGCGGCCGCCGTGGCCACGGCCGGCGACAGCTGCGGCCACACCGCCCGCACCCCGGCCCGGCCGGCATACTCCATGGCCGTGCGGGTGTCCCAGAGGGTTCCGTCGGCGTCGATGAGGAGCGCGCGACGGCGGGGTTGGGCGGACGGCATACGGACCGGGGCAGAGGTGCTCAGAGGGTGGCTCGCAAGGCCGACAACCGGTTCAGGGTCGCCGTCTTGCCGAGGATCTCCATGGACTCGAAGAGCGGCGGGCTCACCCGCGCCCCCGAGACGGCGGTGCGCAGCGGCCCGAACGCGAAGCGGGCCTTGATCCCTAGGCCGTCGACGAGGGCGCCGCGCAGGGCGGCCTCGATGGTTGCTGCGGTCCAGGCGGTTTCGCTGCGCAGCGGGCCGTGGCCGTGGTCGTCGATGTCGCCCAGGACCGCGGCAGCGGCATCGAGCACCTCACCAGCCCGCTCCCCCAGGCCCGCGCGAGCATCCTCAGCGATCTCGAGCGCATCATCCGCGACGAAGAAGGGCCGGACCAAGGCAGTCGCCTCGGTGAGGTGCGTGATGCGGGTCTGGATGAGTTCGGCGACGGCGCGCAGCCGCGCCAACTCGCTCAACGACGGCTGCGCGGGCAGCACCTCGTCGGCGATCAAGAAGGGTAGGAGGCGGCCCGCGAAATCGCCGAGGTCGAGGCCGCGGATGTAGACCCCGTTGAGCCAGTCGAGCTTCTTGAGGTCGAAGATCGGGCCGACCGGGTTGACCTTGCGCCAATCGAAGCGCGCACTGAAATCCGCGAAATCGAACACCTCCACGTCGTTACCGTCGGCATCCTGCGCCGGCGGGTAGGCAAGCAAGGCGAGAAAGTTGACGAGCGCCTCGGGAAGGTAGCCCTGCTCCTGGAACCAGGTGAGCCGCGCGGCCGGGTTCTTGCGCTTGGAGATCTTCGACTTGTCCTCGTTGCGCAGCAGCGGCATGTGGGCAAACCGCGGCGGGGTCAGCCCGAACCACCGGTAGAGCAGGATGTGCTTGGGGGTCGAGGAGATCCACTCCTCGCCGCGCACAACATGGGTGATCCCCATTTCGTGGTCGTCGACGACGACGGCGAGGTGATAGGTGGGGAACCCGTCGGCCTTGAGGATGACCTGGTCGTCGGGTCGCGGTGCGGACACCTGGCCGCGGATGAGGTCGTCGAACTCGACCTCGACATCGTCGGGGATGAGCATCCGCACGACCGGGGTTTCGCTGAAACCGGGCAGCGCCGCCCGCTCCTCGCGGGTCTTGCCGTAGCAGAGCCGGTCGTAGCCGGTGGGTTGCTTGGTCTTCTGCTGGATCTCGCGCATCTGAGCCAGGCGCTGCGTCGAGCACCAGCACTGATAGGCCTTGCCCTCGGCGAGCAGCCGCTCGACGTAGGGGCGGTAAGTGTCCAGCCGCTCGCTTTGCCGGTAGGGCGCGCATGGCCCGCCGACGTCGGGCCCCTCGTCCCAGGTCAGGCCCAGCCAGCCGAGAGTGTCGAACACCTGGCTCTCGCTGTCGGCCCGGAACCGGGCCCGGTCGGTGTCCTCGATCCGCAGCAGGAAGCGTCCGGTTTGCTGCCGCGCAAACGCGACGTTGAAGAGCGACATGTATGCCGTCCCGACATGGGGGTCGCCCGTCGGGCTGGGTGCCACGCGCAGGCGAACGGCACCGGGCAGGTCGGGGATCTCCGGCAGGGCGGGCGCGCTGGTCGTCATGGGTAGACAGCCTAGGCGAGCGCAACCGCTGACCTCGAAGGCGAATCCCCCGCTCCGGCCCCCTGGGTGGGCGAATCCCCAAGCGGATCACCCCGCTACACCGACCCAATGGACCACCTGGAACACGGGCGTTCGGCACTCATCCAAGCAGGAGCAAGCCCGGTGTGCGTGCCATGGGTGCGGCATACGGCTCGTTCGGCACTCACCGCGGTACCAGGGACGCGGTGCCGGGCACCGGAGGCGGGTGATGAGGGGCAGGGGTATCTCGGCAGAGTGCGGGCCCGCGCTTCCCGTGCGTGTCACCGTGCAGCGAGTGCGGGGATCGCGACGCGTACTGCGCCGATCGTCAGGCCGGTGGGCCCCCTGCCGTCAGCGACTGGGACTTCAATCACCGTTCGGCGCAACAGACCCGCCGTCGTATCCCATAGGATACGCTCGCATCGTGCACATCCTGACCACGGATAGTTGCGACAAATGGATCCGAAAGCCCAAGGACGGCAGGCCCGGGCGCGGATCAACCTTGCGGTGCGCCGTTGTCAGGTCGAAGGCCGTCTCGTTGGAGACATTGGGCCGGTCGGCAACCAGGTAAACGGAATGCGCTTCCACTTTGGGCCCGGCTACCGGATCTACTACCTGCACGGCGCCGAGACCGTCGTCCTGCTGCTCATCGGTGGAGCCAAGTCCACCCAGTCGGCCGACATCAACAAGGCCAAGGAACTGGCAGCCCACTTCCGACAGGAGAACTCATGGCCATGACCATCCGCCGCTGGGATGCCAGCGACTACCTTGAGACGACCGAAGACATGCTCGCCTACCTCGACGAGGCCGCCCGCAGTGGCGACCCGGCCCTGCTGCGGGCAGCGCTGGGGGACATCGCCAAGGCCAAAGGAATGGCCGAAATCGCGCGCGCGGCCGGGGTCGGACGCGAATCCCTCTACAAGTCGCTCAGCAGCACCGGCAACCCTTCCTTCCAAACGATCGTCAAGGTCATCGACGCCCTCGGGGGGCAGATCAGCGTGACCCCGAAGACGCCCGCCGCCTAGCCGCCACCCGGGTCAAGTGGGCTTTCAGTCTTGCTTCGTGGGGTAGTGGCTTGCCGGAAGCGTGGTGGTCGTTGGGACGACCACCACGCTTCAGGCAATCGCGGGGAACGGTAGCGCCTGGGCCGACCTCGTTGTTCTTGAGGGTGGCTAGGCCAGGAGCGCGCGCAGGACGCGCGGGCTCTCGCGGCGCAGCGCGGTGTCGGGGCCGCCGGCGACGAGGACGGCATGGCGCAACGCCCAGGCCCGAGCGCGTGCCCAGGTGTCCGCGTCGTAACCGCCCAACCGGGTCGCCTCATCGACGAACGCAGCCGTTCCGTCACCCTCGAACACCGTCCACGCGGCCGAAAGGTCCACCGCCGGGTCCCCTGCTGTCGAGTCACCCCAGTCGATGAGGGCCAGCGGACCGAAGAGGACATTGCCGGCGTGCACATCCGCGTGGATAGCCATCGGGTCACGATCCCATGCCGGTGCTCCTGCCCACCTCGACCAGGCCGCCTCGAGATCGGCCACGTGGCACTCGGCAGCCTCGATCGCGACGCGTGCGGCAACCCAGTCCGGTGGTGGCCGATCCCCGATGTGGCCGGTGCGATAGGAGTTGACCGGCGCAGCCGCGGCATCCCCGCGGCGATGGAGCGCAACCAGCGCCCGCGCCAGCAGCCGCGCCTCCTCGGCGCGCCGCTGCGCCGGAACGTCGAACGCCACCGTCCCGGGCAACCAGGGCACGACGGAGAACCGCCACGGATAGGCCGCGGACGGCATACCGACAAAGACCGGCACCGGCGCGCCCACCGCGACCCCGGCCGCCGCGAACACCGCCGCCACGCCGGGCAACACCCGATGCTCGGCGAGCGCGAGTTCGCCCCCGATCGCGTGGTGAGGCACCCGGACGAGCAGGTCGTCACCGAGCGCGAAGACGGTGTTGTCCCAGCCCTGGCGGAACGACGACAGCACCCGGCCACCGATCAACTCCGGGCATTGCTCGCCAAGGAGCCGCGCCACCATTTCTGCGGTGACCGCCAGCTGCCCATTGCCCGCGCCGGTCATGACGCTCAGTGCCGCACAAACGGATTACTCAACACTCCGATGTCCTCGATCTCGACCTCGACCCGTTGGCCCGCCTCGACCGGCCCCACCCCGGCCGGCGTGCCGGTCAAGATGACATCGCCGGGCAACAACGTGAACGCCGCTGAGGCATAGGCGATCAGCTCGCCGACCCCGAACACCATGTCCGCGGTGGTGCCGTCCTGGACGACCTCACCGTCGCGCCGCGTCACCAACCACAGCGCGCCGGGGTCGAGGTCGGTCTCGATCCACGGCCCGAGCGGGCAGAACGTGTCGAACCCCTTGGCCCGGCTCCACTGCCCATCGCTGCGCTGCAGGTCGCGCGCGGTCACGTCGTTGGCGCAGGTGTAGCCGAAGATCACCTTGGCGGCATCCTCGGGCGCGACATCCTTGGCCACCCTCCCGATGACGACCGCCAACTCCCCTTCGTAGTGCACCTCGCGGGACTGCGGCGGCATGACGATCGGGTCACCCGGCCCCACGACTGCGGTGTTGGGCACGAGGAACATGAGCGGCTGCGCCGGCGGCGTGCCCCCCATCTCGGCGGCGTGGTCGGCGTAGTTCTTGCCGATCCCGATGACCTTGCTGCGCGGGATGACCGGGGCGAGCAGGCGCACGTCGGCCACGGCATACGTCGCCCCCGTCAGTTCGATCCGCTGGTAGAGCGGGTCGCCGGTAATCTCGGCCAGTTTCTCACCGGCGCCGTCGACCAGGCCGAAGCGCGGGTCGTCGCCCACGGTGAATCTCGCAATCCGCATACGACGAGCCTAGCGAGGCGCGCCGACAGCGGTCTGGGACCATGGGCGGCGTGCTCGACGTGCTCCCCTTCGACGTGTGGTCGGCCCGCGCCGCCGCTCACGAGGCGGCCGTCGCCGAGCGCACCGCCGCCCGCCTGGCCCGCCGGGACCGGGGGCTGAAACACCCGGTCGAGGACTTCCTGTTCGACTACTACGGGTTCGCGCCCGGCCGGCTCTCGAGGTGGCACCCCGGCCCAGGGGTGGGGCTGGCCGGGGCGGCCGGTATGCCGCGCGCCTCCTGGCGCTGGTACGTCACGGTGGGCGATGTGGTCACCCTCGACGAGCGTGCGTTCCTCGCCGAGCGGCGGCATACCGTCGAGTTCGTGCGGAACTTGGTGAGCGCGACCCTGTCCCGGCCCCCGGCGCTCGGGTGTTTCGGGCTCCACGAGTGGGCGATGGTCTACGGCATCCCGGCCGACGGGGTGCGTCACGAGGCGTGGCCGCTGCGCTTGGGCTCAGCCGGAAGTGACGCGGTGACGCGGACGCACGCCATCCGGTGTACGCACTTCGACGCGTACCGGTTCTTCACCCCGAGCGCGGCGCCCCTCAACGCGCTGCAGCCGACCAGGGCGACCCAGGTGGACCTGGAGCAGCCGGGCTGCCTGCACGCGGGCATGGACATCTACAAGTGGTGCATCAAACTCACCCCCTGGGTGCCGAGTTCGCTGACCCTGGCGGCCTTCGACCTGGCCCGCGAGATCCGGTTGCTCGATATGCAGGCATCGCCCTACGACCTGAGCGCACTGGGCATCGCGCCGGTGCCGATCGAGACCGCAGCCGGCAAGTCCACCTACGTGGCGCGCCAGCGCGAGTTCGCCGAGCGATCCAATGCATTGCGGACACGTCTGCTCGCCCTCATCGAGCCCGCCCTCACATCGAGAGAGTGAGACACGCATCAGCAGCGACTCCGCAGCGTGCCTGCCACATGCGACCGAACAGCAAGGCGGCCATGCGAAGGCCGCCCATGGCTTCCCATATAGCATTTCCTGCTATATTGCGACAATGAGCGAGCGGGGAGAATTGCTTCACGAGGCGATGACGGCAACTGGCACCAGCCAGAGACAGCTGTCCTTGCTGAGCGGCGTGCATCAGCCGAGCATTAGCCAATTCGTCTCTGGGCGAGTCGATTTCAGTGATGCCATGTTAAGCCGGCTCCTGGAGTGCATGGGGTTGCGCTTACAGGTGACACGTCGGTCCGTGCCGCCTGAATTGACCCGGGCCGAGCGCCGCTCGTGGAGGCTCCACCAACAACTTGCGCTCCATCTGAGCACGGAGAAACTTGATGAGTGGCGGCCCGCCATTGAGTCGCGGCTCGACCATCTAGGCCTCCACGTCACTGGTCAGCCACACTCCCGCAACGTGAGCCGCTGGCGACAACTCGTCAGCGATGGCGACCTTCGCGGCATCCGGCACGCCCTGACGGGCCTGGACCGGCACAGCATCGAGATGCGCGAAGTCTCTCCACTTGGGGGCTTCCTCCCCCAGGAAGAACGCCAACTCGCGCTGACCAGCATCTGATGCGCCGAGATCAACTCGAGCACGCCATCCGAACCGCGTGCCAGATCATCGGGGCCGAGTCGGTCATCGTTGTCGGATCGCAAGCGATCCTCGGTTCTGTTGCTGAAGGCGCCCTCCCGGCCGAGGCAACCATGTCTCTGTAAGTCGACATCCTGCCCATCGCCGATGACGGGGCGACCACCGCGGAACTCGCCGACCGGATTGAGGGAGTCGCGTTGTGGTAGGCCTGCTCGGCTGATGCTCGCGGCGTTCGACCTGACTCGCGAATTCCGGCTGTTCGACATCTTCGATGCCCTGGAACTGCCGTCCGCCCACCCCTAGGCTCCGGCCATGGCTGCGCGCATCGCGAATCTGTGCTTCGACGCCCACGACCCCTGGTCTCAGACGCAGTGGTGGGCAGGGGTGCTCGAGGATTTCGTGATGCCCGATGCGGCTGAGTTCCCGCAGGGGCCAGGCGACGACGAGTGTGGGCTGCAGGGCCCTGCCGGTCAGTGGCTGCTCTTCCTCGCGGTGCCCGAGGGCAAGAGCGTGAAGAACCGCATGCACCCCTGCCTGCGCCCCACCGACCGTGACCGGGACGCGGAGGTCGACCGGGTTCTTGCCCTGGGAGCGACCCTGGTGGCCGACCACCGGGACGGCCCGGACCGCGGTTGGGCCGTGCTGGCCGACCCCGAGGGCAACGAGTTCTGCATCCTGCGCCGGCTCGACGGGAGCGACTGACAGTCCGGGGTTCGGATCGAACGTCCGCGACAGTGACCAAGATCGGTGGCTGCGCGACCCCTCAACGCACCCTGCCCTCCTGAGGAGAGTTGCGGCGCCTTCCTCTCGCTACGCGGCCTCCACGAACCAGCCGTCGGTCAGGATGGGCACCTGCTCGCTCGCATCGAGCGCAGCGGCCATGGCGACATCGGCGGCATACCCCCGCTCGACCAACTCCCGCCCGCTCGCGCAGTCACGCAGAACCTCCGGGATTCGATCGCGCACCCCGAGGTATGCCGCCCGCGCCAGTTCCGCTTCGGGACTCACCGACAGCGTCAAATCGAGACCGAGAAGCGCGTCCACCCGGGCACCGACGGCCACGATGTCCTCGAAGGCGGGGCGCAACTCGTCGGTGTCGGACCAGCGCTCGCCCGCAGCGACGAACGCGACCGGTCCCCCGCGGCCTGCCACCCACCGGGCGACCGCGCCGACGTTGCGCATACACCCGGCCACGACCGCGACCCCCGTCGCCGCCAACTCCGCGCAGATCGTGGACCCGTTGGGCGAGGGCAACACGGCCTTGTCCACCCCGACCACGCGCGCCAACGACACCGGGAACAGACTGACCTGGTCCGGGGCGGCATTCTGGCGAGGCACCGCCAGGAGCGCTCCCCGTGCGGCTGCCTCGGCGCCCGCCCGCTCGTCGCGCCACCGGAAGGGGCGCACCGCGATCCCCCTCTCGAGGGCAACGCTCACGCAGGTCGTGAAGGACAAGGTGTCGACGACCACCGCCGTCGACACCCCACCGGCCACCTCGAGGGCCCCACGCAGCCCGTGCTCGGCGCGCACGGCATACGGGGTTTGATCCCACGGGGAGCCCATCGGAACGGGACCGACCTCAGCGGGGGCTGACGCCCGCGCGGATCAGGCCGTAGGTGACCGCCTCGATGAGGGCCTCCCAACTGGCCTGGAGGATGTTGGCCGCGACCCCGATCGTCGTCCAGGTCGTCGTCGCGTCACTGGTCTCGATGAGGACCCGGGTGACGGCGTCGGTGCCGTGCGAGGTTTCGAGGATGCGCACCTTGTAGTCGACCAACTCGAAGTCCTCGATCTCGGGGTAGGCCCGGCGCAGCGCCGACCGCAACGCCTGGTCGAGGGCGTTGACCGGACCGTTGCCCTCGCCGGTGCGCACGTAGCGCTTCTCCCCCGCGACCAGTTTGACCGTCGCCTCGGAGAGGGCCGCGTCCTCGGCGCGGGCGTCGGTGATGACCCGCCACGACTCGACCTCGAAGAACTCGGGCAGGCCACCTTCGAGTTCGCGGCGCAGCAACAGGTCGAACGAGGCGTCCGCGGCATCGAAGGTGTAGCCGCGCAACTCCTTGTCCTTGACCGTCGCGAGCACCCGCTTGGTGTGGGCGCTGTCCTCCTCGTCGTCCGCGTCGAGGGCGAAGCCCAACTCACGCGCCTTGAGTTCGATGCTCGCCCGGCCGGCCATATCGGAGACGAGCATCCGCATGTCGTTGCCGACGGCCTTGGGGTCGAGGTGCTGGTAGAGGTCGGGGTCGACCTTGATCGCGCTCGCGTGCAGGCCCGCCTTGTGGGCGAACGCGCTCGCCCCGGTGTACGGCTGGCGCGAGTACGGCGGGACGTTGGTCACCTCGCTGATTGCGTGGCTGATCCGGGTCGCTTCCTGGAGCCGGTGTGGCTCGAGCAGCTCGAAGCCCTTCTTGAGCTGCAGGTTCGCGACGACGGTGACGAGGTTGGCGTTGCCGGTGCGCTCGCCGTAGCCGTTGACGGTGCCTTGGACATGGCGCGCCCCGGCGTCCACGGCCGCCATCGAGTTGGCGACCGCGCAGCCGGTGTCGTTGTGACAGTGGATACCGACCCGAGCCGCTTCGTCCGCCCCCAGCCCGAGCGTGGAGACGACATCGTGGACGACGTCGGCGACCTGACTCGGCAGCATCCCGCCGTTGGTGTCGCACAGGGCGAGCACCTCGGCGCCGGCGTCGGCGGCGGCGCGGAGGGCCTCGAGAGCGTAGGCGCGGTCGACGGCATACCCGTCGAAGAAATGCTCGGCGTCGAGGAAGACCCGGCGGCCCTCGCCCCGCAAGAAGCTCACCGTGTCGCGGATCATCTCGAGGTTCTCGGCCAAGGTGGTGCGCAGCGCCCGCTCGACGTGACCGGTGTGCGACTTGGCCACGAGGGTGACGACGCTGGCCTGGCTGTCGAGCAGGGCCCGCACGAGCGGGTCGGAATCGGCGCGCCCGCCGGCCCGCCGGGTCGCCCCGAAGGCGGCGAGGGTGGCGTTGCGCAGGCTCAGCTCGCGCGCGGCGCGGGCGAAGAACTCGGTGTCCTTGGGGTTGGCCCCCGGCCAGCCGCCCTCGATGAACCCGACCCCCAGGTCGTCCAGGTGCGCGGCGATCGCCAACTTGTCGTGGACGGAGAGGTTGAGCCCCTCCTGTTGGGCGCCGTCGCGCAAGGTCGTGTCGTAGACGTGCAGGTCGCTCATCGCGTCGTTTCGTTTCGTCGGTGATAAGTGGGTATGCCGCGGGGCCGGCCCATGTGCCCCGCCGGTGGGCGGAGTGCCGGGCGGGGTGCCGCCCGGGCCGGCGTCGGTGCGTGTCCGACGCCGCCCCGGGCCACACCGGGCGGTGGTTGTTCGATCACGGTCTCGACCGGCGCTACCGCTGCGGTCCGGAGGTGGTGGACCATCAGCCCTTGCCATCTCGGGCCGCCCGGTTGCGGTGACGTCCCGACAAAGCAAAAGACCCCCCGGGTGTGGGAGGTCTGCGCGACGAGGAGTCTCGTCGCGCTAGTCGATAATGAGAGCCGCGGTGGCGGCAGTCACGAATATCACGGCAACACTCTCGCATGCGGCCCCCAGGCCGCCGGGAGGTGTCCACATGGTGGCCACCTCCCGGCATACCCCCGTCCCGGGATGCGCCGGTTCTCAGGCGCGCAACGCCACCGCGAGGTCGCGGAAGTGCGAGGTGAGCATTTCCATATCGGCCTGCGTGTGGGCCAACGAGACGAGCCACTGCTCGTCGAGACCGGGCGGGGTGAGGATGCCCCGGTTGACGCCCCAGAGCCAGGACAACTCGGCCAACCGGAAATCGGTCGCCTTGTAGTCGCGGTAGTTGCGCACCGGAGTCGGCGACCAGGTGACGCAGCCCTTGACGCCGAGCCCGACCGTGTGCGCCGGCAACTCGAACTCGGTGATGATCTGGTCCATCGCGTCCATCTCGCCGACGTTGATCGCCTCGGCGGCGTCGAGGGCCTCGTGGGTGCAGATCTCGTCGACGGCCTTGGCGGCGGCCATGACGAGCGGGTTGCCGTTGTAGGTGCCGAAGTGGGCCATCCGGTTGTCGACGACGACCTCCATGACCTCGCGCTTGCCCCCGAACGCCGCCAGCGGCAGTCCGCCGCCAATCGACTTGGCCAAGGTGACCAGGTCGGGCTGGACGCCGAGGCGCTGGGTGGCCCCGGCATACCCCGCGGTCAAACCGGTCTTGACCTCGTCGAAGATGAGGACGACGCCGTAGCGGTCGCACAGGGCGCGCACGCCGGGCAGGTAGCCCTCGTCGGGGACGACGATCGAGAGGTTCTCGATGACCGGCTCGACGACGAACGCGGCGATCTCCGACCCGTGCGCGGCGAACACCCGCTCCAACTGGCCCAGGTCGTTGTAAGCGACGACGTGGACGGTGCCCGCCTCGACGTCGAAGGGCACCTGCGGCGTCGGGTTGTCGGCCGGGCCGATGTCGGCAAGATCGGGCTTGACCGAAATCTGGAGCCCGTCGTAGCCCCCGTGGTAGCCGCCCTCGATCTTCACGATCGCCTTGCGGCCGGTGAAGGCCCGGGCGCACCGGATGGCATACATGAGCGACTCGGTGCCCGAGTTGGTGAACCGCAGCATGTCGAGGTGGAAGCGCTCCCGGAACCGCTCACTCATCTCGGTCGCCTGGGGCGAGGGCGTGACGAAGAGGGTGCCGGTCTCCTCCAAAGCGCGCTCGACGTGCTCGACGACGACCGGGTTGAGGTGGCCGACGAGCATGGCGCCGAAGCCCATGGACAGGTCGAGAAGCCGGTTGCCGTCGACGTCGGTCAACCAGGCGCCGCGCGCGGACTGGATGGTGATGGGGTAGGGATCCCAGTGCTGGAACGAACTCGTCACCCCGAGGGGCAGGCTCTGGCTGGCCCGCTGGTTGTGAGCACCCGAGGCCTGTGACCAGGTCCCGAAGCGTTCCCATTCGGCGGCGAGCAGCCGCTCGGCGCGCGCGGAATCCACGGCGGTCCAGGACTGCGGGAGCCACCGGCGGGTGCCGGGGTCGTGCTCGGGATGGGGGGCGGCGGAGGCGGACGGGTTCGTCATGGTGGGCCCTTTGCGCGTCGGTGTCATGGCGATGGTCGAGCCATTGTGGCCCATCACTGTTGATTTCGTCACCTTTTCGTCGAAACGGCTACGGATTACTGACCAGAAAGCGGCTTCGAGCCACGGATCGCGAAGACCACACGCTTCGCTGAGCGCCGGCCCAGCCGTGGGCACCGACCGGGCTCGACGGCATACCCTCCGACGAGAGATGCTGTCGCCGTGACCTCGACCTCGCCCGAGCACCCCCAGGAGGGCCCGCCGCGCGCGTTCGCCCCGTCGCCACCTGCGCGGATGTCCGCCGGCGCGATCCTGGTCCTGCTCACCTTGGCGAACGTCCTCAACTTCTACGACCGGGCCATCCCGGCGATCATCGTCGAACCGATCAAGGCCGAGTTCGGGCTCACCGACGGGCATGTGGGCGTCATCAGTTCGTCGTTCACGGTCGTGTATGCCGTCGCCGGCATCCTCCTCGGCCGGCTCGCCGACCGCGGTTCGCGGCGCACCGTGATGGCGGGCGGGCTGGTCACCTGGAGCCTGTTCACGGCCTTGACCGGTGCGGCCTGGGGGCTGGTGGCGATCATCGTCTTCCGCCTCGGGGTGGGTATCGGCGAAGCGTCCTATGCCCCAGCCGCCAACGCGACCGTCTTCGACACCTTCCACCCCGATCATCGGTCGCGGGCGATCAGCATCATGCAGTTGGGGATGCCCGGCGGGCTGCTGTTGGCCTTCTTGACCGTCGGACCGCTCGTGCAGGCGACCGGGTCGTGGCGGGTTCCGTTCTTCGTCGCGGCCGTTCCCGGGCTCGTTCTCGCGGCACTGCTGTGGCGAATCCCCGAACCCCAGCCCGGCGGCGCGGAGGACGAGACGCTGCGCGACTATCGGGCGACCAACACTCTCGATGCGCTCCGGCACCTCGTCTCCGTCCGCACCGTGGTGTGGCTCATGGTCTCCTCGGTGGGCACCCAGATCGCCTCGTATGCCGTGGCCACCTTCCTCGTGCCCCTCCTCCAGCGCTATTTCCACCTCCAACTGGGGCGCGCCTCGATGAGCACCGGGGTCGTCTTGGGGATCACCGGGGTCAGCGGGCTGCTCCTCGGAGGGTTTCTCGCCGACCGGGCCAGCCGACGGTCGCCTCGGGCCCGCCTGCTAGTCGGCGTCCTCGGTCTCTCGCTCTCGGCGCCCCTGGTACTGCTGGCCCTGCTCGTGCCTCGCCACCAGCCGCTGCTCTTCTCGCTCGTCCTCGGGCTGGGCTGGTTCTTCAACTACTTCATGACGAGCGCCTGGGTGCCGGCGCTGGCCGATGTCGTCGAGCCGCACCTGCGGGCCACGGCGGTGGCCCTCAACTTCGCCGTCGGGTATCTCGGCGGCGCCGCGCTGGGCCCGATTCTCGCCGGCTACCTCTCCGACTGGTTCGGGCACCGCTCGCAACTGCATCCCCTCGCGGGTCAACTGTCGGCGCAGGCCATCGGGCTGCACCGCTCGTTGCTCGTCATCGTGCCCGCGGCGCTCGCGTGGGCAGCGGTGGCCGGGTGGTTGGCGAGTCGGCATATCCAGGCCGATCATCAGCGGTTGGTGGCGCGGTCCGCGCCCTGACCAGGTCGGCGATGGGGGAGGGCACCACCGAGTTGGGGTCCCGGGCGTCATCGGCGCCCCGGAGCCGGCCGGCGGCGTCGCGGACCCCGACGAGGGCGGCATACAGTGCCGGACAGGTGGGACAGGCGCCGAGGTGCGTTTCGACGGCGACCCGGCGGGCCGGGGCCAACTCGTCGGCGAGGTAGTCGCCGATGAGGGAGCGGGCCTTCCAGCAGCGCAACGGAACCTCGGGGGTGGGGCGACGACGGTCGATCTGCCCGTCGAGGAGGGAGACCAGGGCGGTGCGGCCGCGGCGCAGCCGTTGCTTGGCGGCGGGGAGCCCGATGCCCTGGATGGCCGCGATCTCGGCGACGGTCAGCCCCTCGACATCGTGGAGGAGCACGGCCGACCGCATGGGGACCGGGAGATGGGCGAGCGCGTCCCGCAAATCGTCGCCGACCTCGACCCGGTGCAGGACCGCGTCGAGGTCGACGGTGTAGGCGTCATCGCGCCAACTCGCTTCGATGCGAGCCATGAGGTCGGCATCTTCGGTGGGCACCGACCGGTCGCGGCGGCATACGTCGAGGAAGCGGTGGTGGAGCATCCGGTGCAACCAGGTGCGCAACGACGATTCGCCACGGAAGGTGTCGGCACGGGCCAGGGCCCGTTCGACGACATCCTGGACGAGGTCGTCGGGGTCGACGCCGCTGCGGGTGCCCACCAGGTGGCGGGCGTACCGGTGCAGACCGGGCAACTCGGCCAGGAGGTCGTCGTGGGTGTAGCCGGGAGTGCTCACCACCCCAGGCTACGAGGAGGTCAGTTCTTCGTCTTGCAGGTGTTCACGCCGACGAGCCGGTAGAGCGGGCAGAAGCCGACGATGGCGGTGAGGACCATGATCGCGGCAACGATCCACAGGATCACCGAGAGGATGCCGGCGGTCTTGATGGCACCGAGGATGGCAAGCACGGCGACGATGATGCGGACGATGCGGTCGGGGGTGCCGACGTTGGCGGACATGTGGGGCGCGCCTTTCGTTGGGGGCTGTAGGGGCCTGACACCTCATAGACGCACGAGGGCGGCGCAGGGATACATCGCCCGCCGGCGCCCTCACCTGCGTGCCAAAGGCGCCGTATGCCGCTCCCTCGGCACGCACCCGCGACGCCCCGCCCCCGATTCAGGCGATGGGGCGCCACCACGTCGTGCCGGTGGGCGGGGACGCAACGTCGAACCGCTCACCCGGGCGCGGGGTTGCCACGGTCACCCCCTGTTCGACCGCGGCGGCCAGCACCCGTTCGATCGGCTCGGACCACGCATGCAGGGCCAGGTTGAACGTCCCCCAGTGGACGGGCAACAGCACGGAACCACCGACGTCGACGTGAGTGCGCACCCCGTCCTCGGGGGTCATGTGGATCGTCGGCCAGGCCGCACCGTAGGCCCCGATCTGGACGAGGGTCAGATCGAACGGCCCGAAGTCGGCCCCCACTCGCGCGAACCCCTCGAAGTATCCCCCGTCACCGGAGTAGAACACCCTGTGCTCAGGCCCGGCGATCACCCAGGACACCCATTGGGTGCTGTCGCGACCGAACCCGCGCCCGGAGAAGTGCTGCGCCGGGCAGGCCCGCAGCTGGATGTCGCCGACCTTGGTGTCCTCGTCCCAGTCGAGGTCGACGATCCGCGACTCGGACACTCCCCACGCCGCCAGATGCGCACCCACTCCCAGCGGGACGACGAACAGGCAGCCAGTATGACGCCCCAGCCAGGTGATCGTCGGCTCGTCGAGGTGGTCGTAGTGGTCGTGGGAGATGACGACGGCGTCGATGCGCGGCAGTTCGCCCAACTCGACGGGGTTGGGGTGCAACCGCTTCGGTCCGATGTGCGCCGAGGGCGAGACCCGCTCCCCCCATACCGGGTCGATGAGGAGGCTGGTCCCGTCGATTTCAAGGAGCACACTCGAGTGGCCGTACCAGGTGGCGAACAACCCCTCCCCGGCCACCTCACGCGCCTCTCCTCCGGTCCGCACGATGGGCACGATCCCCCGTGGTCGCCGCTGCTCGTCCCCGAAGAGCATGCCCTTGGCGACGTCGCTCATCGGCGCGGCTTCGGTGGGGCCGCCGAGGGGGCCGTTGTGGAACTTGCCGTCGCGGAAGTGCGGGGATGCCGCCACCCGGGCCGCCCGCTCGCCACTCGGGGTGCCGCCCATGGCCCGCGGCACTCCGCGCACGGCCTGGACGACCCCGCTCGCGCCCGCAACGGCCGCAATCGCCAGCGCTCGCAGGCCCCAACTCGTCACCTTGGCGTTCTGCGTCATGCCCTCAGTGTGCGGGTGCAGCCTGTGCGTTCGCTGTCCGAAGACGATGCCACTGCCGGGCGAAACACCGCGGCGGGCTTGACGATGCGCGTCAGTTTTCGATGGTGTGGGCGGCCTCCACCAGGGCGCGGAAGAGTCGGTTGTCCTCGCCGGCCTCGGGGTGCCACTGCACGGCCAGCCGGAACCGGGACTCCGGGTCTTCCATCGCCTCCGGGGTGCCGTCGGCATGCCACGCGCTGAAGACGTATGCCGCCTCGCCGAGCGAGTCGGCACACACCCCCTGGTGGTGGTACGTCGGGACGTCGAGCACCGCCTCGCCGAGGACCGAGGCCAGCAGCGAGCCCGCGACCGGGGCGACGGGGTGCGCGGCATACCGGCCCAACTCGGGTAAATGCTCGAGGTGACCGACACGGTCGGGCAAATGCTGCTCGATGGCCCCACCGGCCGCGACCGCCATGATCTGCATCCCGCGGCAGATACCCAACGTCGGCAGGTCGACCGCGTGCGATACCCGGGCCAGCGACAACTCCCAGGCGTCGCGGTCCGGGCGGGGCGCCTGCGCCGTCGCATGGGGCGCCGCCCCATAGCGGCTCGCCTCGATGTCGGCCCCGCCAGCGAGGATCAGCCCGTCGACCCGGGCGAGCACGTCGCGCGCCAGGTGATCGTCGGCGTCGAGGCGGGGCGGCAGGATGACCGCCGCCCCGCCCGCGGCCTCGATGTGGTCGACGTACATGTAGGGCAGCACGACCGACCACTGCTGGACCCAGGGGTCACGGTCGATCTTCTCGACGTAACAGGAAATGCCGATCACCGGCCGGTCGCGCTGCGTCATGGTCATGCCTAACGTCGTTGGGGAGTCACGTCACGACACCAGGGTGTCAGAGCACGGGGCTCAGAGCGGGGTGACATACGCCCCAGAGATGCCGCCGTCGACGAGGAAGGTGTTCGCCGTCATGAAACTGGACTCGTCGCTGGCGAGGAAGAGGACCGCGTTGGCCATCTCCTCCGGCTCCCCGAACCGCCCCATGGGCACGTGGACGAGTCGGCGCGCGGCCCGCTCGGCGTCCTTGGCGAAGAGCTCCTTGAGGAGCGGGGTGTTGACCGGTCCGGGGCACAGGGCGTTGACCCGCACCCCCTCGCGGGCGAACTGCACGCCCAGTTCGCGGGTCATCGAGAGCACCCCACCCTTGGACGCCGAGTAGGAGATCTGCGAGGTCGCCGCCCCCATGACCGCGACGAACGAGGCGGTGTTGATGATCGAGCCGGACTTCTGCTCGAGCATGTAGGGCAGAACGGCCTTGCAGCACAGGTAAACCGAGGTGAGGTTGACCAGTTGAACCTTGTCCCAGGCCTCGAGGTCGGTGTCGAGGATCGAGTCGTCCTCGGGCGGGGAGATGCCCGCGTTGTTGAAGGCGATGTCGATGCGCCCGTAGGTGTCGAACGCGGTCTTGAACAGGGCGTCGACATCGGCCTTGTCGGCGACGTTGCAGTGGACGTAGATGCCGCCCACTTCCGCGGCGATCTGGGCCCCCAGTTCGTCGTTGAGGTCCGCGACGACGACCTTGGCGCCTTCTTCGGCGAACCGGCGCACCGTCGCCAAGCCGATGCCCGAGCAGCCGCCGGTGACGACCGCGACCTTGCCCTCGATGCGTCCAGCCATGATGTGAGTCTCTCTTTCGTTGGGGTTGGTTTTCGTATGCCGGGTGCCGGCGACCGCAGTCGCCGGCACCGCGGGTCAGCTCTGGGTGTCGAAGAACACGTTCTTGGTCTCGGTGAAGGCGTCGAGGGCATCCGGACCGAGTTCGCGCCCGATGCCGCTGGCCTTGAACCCGCCGAACGGCGTCGAGTAGCGCACCGAGGAGTGGCTGTTGACCGACAGGTTGCCGGCCTCGACGCCGCGGGCCACCCGGATGGCCCGGCCCACGTCGCGGGTCCAGATCGAACCGGAGAGCCCGTATGCCGTGTCGTTGGCCAGGGCGAGCGCCTCGGCTTCGTCCTCGAAGGGCATGACGGAGACGACCGGCCCGAAGATCTCCTCACGCCAGGCCCGGTCGTCGGCGCCGCGGGCGAAGAGCACCGTCGGGGGGTACCACCAGCCGGCCCCCTGCGGAGCCGAGCCGCGGAACGCGACCTCGGGCGCGGCATACCCGGACTTCTCGGCGTCCTCGACGAACGACCGCACGGTGTCCCGCTGACCGGAGGAGACCAGCGGGCCCATCTCCGTGGCCTCGTCCTCGGGGTCCCCGACCCGCACCGCGGTGATGGCTTCCTCGAAGCGGGCCATGAAGGCGTCGACGACACTGCGCTGGACGAGGATGCGGCTGCGGGCACAGCAGTCCTGGCCGGCGTTGTCGAGGAAACTCATCGGGGCGCTGGCCGCGGCCGCCTCGAGGTCGGCGTCGGCGAAGACGATGTTGGCGCTCTTGCCGCCGAGTTCGAGGGTGACCCGCTTGAGCTGGTCGGCGGCCTTGCGCATGATCCCCTGTCCGACAACGGTAGACCCGGTGAAGCACACCTTGCGGACGTCGGGGTGGGTGACGAACCGTTCGCCGACGATCGAGCCCTTGCCCGCGAGGATCGTGAACACCCCTTCGGGAATGCCGGCCTCCAGGGCGAGTTCGCCGAGCCGGAGCGCCGTGAGCGGGGTGAGTTCGGCGGGTTTGAGGACGACGGTGTTGCCGGCGGCCAGGGCCGGGGCGAACCCCCAGCCGGCGATCGGCATCGGGAAGTTCCACGGGACGATGACCGAGACCACCCCGAGCGGCTCCTTGAAGGTCACGTCCAGGCCGCCGGCCACCGGGATCTGGCGCCCGAAAAGCCGCTCCGGTGCCGCGCTGTAGTAGCGCAGCACGTTGACGACGTTCCCGGCCTCCCAGCGGGCGTTGCCGATCGTGTGACCGGCGTTGGCGACCTCGAGACGGGCCAGTTCCTCGGTGTGGGCCTCGACGACGTCGGCGAACCGGCGCAGCAGCATCCCCCGGTCCGCCGGCGTGACCGCCCGCCAGGCCGGGCCCACCGCGACGGCGCGCGCGATGGCCGCGTCGGTCTCCTCGACGCCGACGAGGTCGATCGTCGTGACGATCTCCTCCGTGGCTGGGTTGATGACGTCATGGGTGGGCATGGGGGTCGGCTCCTTATGGTTCGACGGGCTGGATTTCGGCGGGGTATGCCGTTGGGTCGGGTGGTCGTGTCAACAATCCACCTATTGGTCAGTTGTTGACGGGTCTGGGCGGGCGGCCCTGTCAACAATCCACCTATTGGTCAGTTGTTGACGGGTCTGGGCGGGCGGTCGTGTTAACAATCCACCTATTGGTCAGTTGTTGACGGGTCTGGGCGGGCGGGCTAGGGGGTCGATCCGTCAACAATCCACCTATTGGTCGGTTGTTTACGGGGGGTTTGGTCGGTTGGTTACAGGCGTTCGAAGCCGCGGACGAGTTCCCAGTCGGTGACGGCGGCATTGAAGGCGGTCAGTTCGATGTCGGCGGCGTTGACGTAGTGGTCGACCACATCGTCACCGAAGGCGGCCCGGGCGATCTGCGACCCGGCGAGCAGGTCACGCGCCTGGGCGAGGGTGTGGGGCACGTGCGGGACGTCCGCGGCATACGCATTGCCGACCAACTCCGGTTCCAACTCCAACTCGTGCTCGATGCCGTAGAGGCCGCCGGCGAGCATGGCCCCGACCGCGAGGTAGGGGTTGACGTCGCCGCCGGGGACCCGGTTCTCCATCCGCAGCCCGGACCCGTGGCCGACGACCCGCAGCGCGCAAGTGCGGTTGTCCCGGCCCCAGGCGACGGCCGTCGGCGCGAACGAACCGGGCTGGAAACGCTTGTAGGAGTTGATGTTCGGGGCGTAGAAGAACGAGAACTCGCGCAGCGTGGCGAGCACGCCGGCGAGGAAGCGGTCGAAGAGAACCGACTGCCCCCCGGGCCGGTCGCCGTCGGCGAAGACCGCGCTCCCGTCCTGGCCGCGCAGCGACAGGTGGATGTGGCAGGAGTTGCCCTCGCGCTGGTCGTACTTGGCCATGAAGGTGATCGACTGGCCATGGGCGGCGGCGATCTCCTTGGCGGCGTTCTTGTAAATGACGTGGTTGTCGCAGGTGCGGACCACCTCGTCGTAAAGGAAGGCGATCTCGTGCTGGCCGAGGTTGCACTCGCCCTTGGCCGACTCGACGGTGAGCCCGGCGCGATACATCTCGTTGCGGATGTCGCGCAGCAGCGGCTCGACCCGCGTCCCGCCGAGGATCGAGTAGTCGACGTTGTAGCGGTTGGCGCCGGTGAGCCCGCGATAGCGCGCATCCCAGGCCTGCTCGTAGGACTCTTCGAAGACGATGAACTCCAATTCGGTCCCCGCGAGCGCCACGAACCCCAGATCCGCGGCCCGGGCCACCTGAGCCTTGAGGAAGTCCCGGGGCGAAGGCCGCACGGGCCCCGACCCGTCCAGCCAGGCCAGGTCGCATTGGATGGTCGCCGAGTTGGCCTGTCCGGGGGTGCGGCGCAGCGTGTCGAGATCGAGCACAAACTCGAAGTCCCCATACCCCTTCTCCCACGACGACATCTCATAGCCGCCGACGGTGTTCATCTCGACGTCGACGGCGAGCAGATAGTTGCACCCCTCGGTGCCGTGGGCGAGCACCTGGTCGAGGAAGAACTGGCCGTGCAGCCGTTTGCCTTGCAGTCGGCCCTGCATGTCGGTGAAGGCCACGATGACGGTGTCGATCTCGCCCGAGGTGATCTCGGTGCGCAACTGCTCCAGGGTCAGCGTGGGGGCTGGGCTCATCTCGGGCTGCCTTTCGGTGGATGGGTTTCGGATGCGGGACGGATGGGGGGAGGGATGGGTCGGGGCCGGCTAGCCGATGAGGCCGCGCAGCAGGGCGGCGGTGCCGTCGCAGTGTTCCTCCATGACACGCCGCGCCTCCTCGGGGTCGCCGGCGAGGATGGCGCGCACCATCGCCTGATGCTGGTCGTCGGAGTGGTCGATGTTGCGGCGCATGACGGGGATGGCGCCGAGCAGTTCGCCGAGCGCTGCCTGGGCGCGGGTGACGGCCTCCATGAGCATCGGCGAACCGGCGACCGTCGCGATGGCCAGATGGAGGCGGGAGTCGGCGAGCCGGTGGCTGGGTTCCACGGCCACACACGCCTCGTCGAGGGCCTGCTGGAGCCAGGCTCGCTGGTCGGCGGCCAGGGTCCGGGTCGCGGCCAGCGCCGCTGCCCCCGGCTCGACGATCCGGCGGAAGTCGAGCGCATCGGCGAGAGCCGGCCCCATGCGGACCGCGGGGGTCCGCGGCGGGGTGGGCACGGCATACGTGACCACCGAGCCTCCCCCGCGGCCCCGGCGCGTCGTCACCAACCCGGAATCGCGCAACGCGGCGATCGCCTCGCGCAAGGTGTTGCGGCTGACCCCGAGTTGTTCGGCGAGGACCCGCTCGGGCGGCAGGAGTTCGCCGTCGCGCAAGACGCCCAACCGGATGGCGGTGGCCAATTGCTCGACCGTGGTCTCGAAGGCGTTGCCGGCCGCCGGGCGCAGCACGGCCCCCGGCAACGAGGCGGGCAACGATTCGGCGAGCACCCCTTGATCCAATACCGCCGCTCGCCGCGCGTCAATGGTCCGGTTAAGAACCATTTAGAACCGGACTCGCTCGAGGCGCACCCCGTCGGGGTCGTAGGGCGCCCGCAGGCTCACCACGAGCGGCAGCCGCTGCCCGGCGAGGTCGACTTCCCAGTCCCCGGCACGCACCCACTCGGCGTTGGCCAGCCCCTCCCGCGGCCCGACGAGCGCCAGCCCGACGCTGCACCCGACGGTGGCCCCGTATGCCGCGCTGCTCACCTGCCCGACCGGCTCACCGTTGCGCAGGACGAGTTCGCCACCCCAGAGGTATGCCGCGGGGTCACCGACCGTGAACGACACGACCCGTCGCCGGGGGCCGCTGGCCCGCACGCGCTCGGCCGCCTCCTGCCCGAGGAAGTCGGCCTGCTCGCCCCGGTCGAGGACGAACCCGAGCCCGGCCTCGATCGGACCCACCTCGGGGGTCAGTTCGCGCCCGAAGGCTCGGTAGCCCTTTTCGAGGCGCAGCGCTTCCAGGGCGTAGTAGCCGGCCGGCGCGATGCCGAGGTCTTCCCCGGAGGCGAACAGGTCGGCATACACCCCGGCGGCCTGGTCGACCGGGACGTACAACTCCCAGCCGAGTTCGCCGACATAGGTGATCCGGGTGGCGCGCACGGTCGCCCGGCCCAGGTCGATCTCCGCGCTGTAGCCGAACGGGAAGCGCTCGTCCAGGTCGGCCCGGGTCAGCCGGGACAGGAGGGTGCGCGAGTTCGGACCCATGACGCCGAACACGGCATACCCGCTGGTCACGTCGACGAAACTCACGGGTGCGGCCTCGTCGGGCACGTTTCGGCGCAGCCAGTCGAGGTCGCGGACGGTCGTAGCGGCGCTGCTCACGACGAGGAACTGATCCTGGGCCAGGCGGGTCACGGTGACGTCGGCTTCATAGGTGCCGCGGGCGTTGAGCCACGCGGTGTAGACCGCCCACCCGTCCGGGCCGTCGATGTCGGCGCTGCAAACCCACTGGAGGGTCTCGAGCGCACCAGGGCCGGTGACGAGGTACTTCGAGAACGACGTCTGGTCGAAGACGGCGACGGCGCCGCGGCATACCTCTTGTTCGGCGCGCGCCCAGGCGACCCACTCGGGGGTGTCCCACGAGTAGGAGAGGCGCGGCTCCACCCCGGCGGGAGCGAAGACGTTGGCCCGCTCCCACCCGTTGCGCGACCCCATAACCGCGCCCTGCGCCCGCAGCGTGTCGTGGACCGGGGAGCGGCGCTGCGGGCGACCCGACTCGAACTCGCGGTTGGGCCAGGGGATCGCATAGTGCAGGCCGAGGACCTCCCCGACCCGCGAGCGCAACCACGCTGGGTTGGCCTGGAGCCGGGAGAAGCGCCGGATATCGACGGCGGCGAGGTCCATCGTCGGTTCGCCCTCGACGATCCATTCGGCAAGGGCCCGGCCGGCGCCACCGGCGGAGGCGATCCCCACCGAGTTGAAACCGGCTGCGACGTAGAAGTTGTCGAGTTCGGGGGCCAGCCCGAGGATGAACTGGTTGTCCGGGGTGAAACTCTCCGGGCCGTTGTAGAACTTGCGGATCCCGACCTCGGCGAGCACGGGGAGCCGGTGGACGGCGCTGTCCATGAGGATCTCGAAGTGCTCCCAGTCCTCGTCGAGCAACTGGAACTCGAAGGGATGGGGAATGGCATCGGGGGCGACCCACGGCTTGGCCTCGGGCTCGAAGCCACCGACGAGCAGCCCGCCGACCTCCTCCTTCACATAGGTGTAGCCGTCCGGGTCGCGCAGCACCGGCAGGTCGGGGTGGACGCCCTCGATCTGGTCGGTCACGACGTAGAAGTGCTCGGCCGAGTGGAGCGGCACGCTCACCCCGACGCTCGCGGCGAGCGCGTTCGCCCACTGGCCGGTGGCGTTGACCACGATCTCGGCCTCGACCTCGCCGTGATCGGTGCGCACGCCGGTGGCGCGGCGCCGGCCATTGGTCGTGTGCCAGAGCACCTCGGTGACGCGGACCCGTTCGGCGATCCGCACGCCGTGCTGCCGAGCGCCCTTGGCCAGCGAAAGGGTGAGGTCGGTGGGGTTGGCGCGGCCGTCCCCCGGGAGCCAGATGGCGCCGACCAGGTCGTCGTCGCGGATGAGGGGGTAGCGCTCCTTGGCCTGGGCTGGGGTGAGGAGTTCGCAGTCGAGGTCGTATGCCGCGGCCGTCGCCACCGTGCGCCGCAACTGGACCATCCGGTCGGGGGTGCGGGCCACGGTCAGCCCCCCGCAGACGCGGTATCCGGTGGCCAGCCCGGTTTCGGCTTCCAGGCGCGCGTAGAGCTCGGTGGAGTAGCGCACCAGGCGGGTGCCGGCCTCACTGGCGCGCAACTGCCCCACGAGGCCGGCGGCGTGCCAGGTGGTGCCGCACGAGAGGCTGCCTTGTTCGAGGAGGAGCACATCGGTCCAGCCGAGGTGGGCCAGGTGGTAGGCGATCGAGGTGCCGATGACGCCGCCGCCGATGATGACGACGCGCGCCCGGCTGGGCAGGGCGCCGGTGAACAATCCACCTATTGGTCGATTGTTAGCCGCCGGGGCAGTTCCCGGGTGCGGGGAACCGGTTGCGGTGCTCATCGACCCTCCCCCACCGTGTCGAGAAGCCTCCCGAACCCGGGCGCCGTCATCGCCGCACGCGCCCGCTCGAACTTGTCCATGGCCCAACTCCAAAAGTCGTAGTCGATGTCGCCCAGCCCGGCTTGGATCGTGCCCCAGAGGGTCCACGCGTAGGCACTGACGATGCCCCACACGGCCGCCCGTGCAGTGGCCACCGGATCCTCGCGCCCGACGTAGGCGCTGACCAGTTCGGTGAGGTCATCGGGCCCGAGATGGGCCTCCTGGATGAGGTTGCCCAACTCGAAACTCGCCTCGTTCATACCGCTGTACTCATAGTCGATGATCCAGATCCGGTCGCCGGTGTCGAGAAAGTTCGCGGCGAGCAGGTCGTTGTGGCAGGGCACGAGCGGTTCCGGGTGCGCCCCCAAAGCCGCCGCCATCCGGGCCGCAAGCGGCGCCAACGCGGCATACCCCTCCGGCATCCGCCAGCCGTGCTCCCTCATGACCGCCTCGTACCGCCGCTGGATGGCGAACATGTCGAACCGACCGACGAACTCCGGGCCCGCGTGGAGGGTGCGCACCGCGGCGGCCACCCGCGGCAGGTTCGCCCCGACGAGTGCGTCGTCGTAGGTCAGCGCGTCGGGGATGAACTCGACGACGAGGATGCCCTCCCCGCGCCGGTGGTCCACGACCCCCGGACCGACTCCCGCTCGGGCGGCAGCGCGGGTGTTGCGCATCTCCTGGTCGCGGTCGATGGCCAACAGCCCGCTGCTCGCCGGTGAGATGCGCACGACGACGTCGTGGGCGGCCGTCCGCACCCGGTAGTTGCGGTTGGTCAGCCCGCCGGGCAGGGCCGTGATCTCACGGTCCTGCCCGGCGAGCGCCGGTATGCCGTCCAGTTGGCGATCGAGGTCTGTCGCCATGGCGTGCTCCCGTGTCGAAGGGGTGGCGGTGGGGTCAGTGGGCCGCGGTCAGCGCGAGTCGCCCTCGTCCCCGCCCCACTCGTGGATGGTCCCACCGTGGGCGGTCTGCCCGTGGTGTTCGAGGGCGATCTCGTCGGCCGACGACACGCCCGTGGGCAGGTCCACGGTGGTCTTGGGCCCGGTGAACCACTTCTTCGCCGACAGGTGCCAGCCGACCCACAGCAGGATCAGGGTGCCGCCGGTGAGGATGGGGGCATAGTTGACGTACTTCCATTCGAAGGCCTCGTTCCACGGCACCGCCGCGGGAGTGAAGGGCAGGATGAAGTAGACCGAGATGACCGCGATCTCGAGGATGGCGATGGGAGCCATCCACTTCCACTTGCTGCCCAAGTTCCACGAACCCTGTTTGAAGGAGTTGCCGGCGCGCCAGCGCAGGAAGATCGGGATGGCGAAGGCCAGGTAGAGGCCGATGACGGCCACCGAGACGACGGCGTAGAAGGCGACCGGGACGGGGGCCCCATTGATGTCGACGGGCACCAGGGCCGGCACCGTGATGACCGCAGCGACGATCGAGGAGATGAGGACGGCGTTGGCGGGCACCTTGTCCTTGTTGAGCCGCGCCCACAGGGAGGCCCCAGGGACGGCGCCGTCACGGCTGAAGGCGAAGAGCATCCGACTCGTCGAGGTCATGCAGGCGGTGGTGCAGAAGAACTGGCCCACACTGGCGATGAGCAGCACCGTGCCGGCCCAGCCCGACGACAGCGCTTGCGCGAAGATCGTCGCGACGCCACCGCCGGCCTTGGTGAGCGCATCGGGGTCTTGGACGGCGAAGACGAAGGAGAGGAGCAGGATCCACCCACCGATGGCCGAGTAGAAGATCGACTGCCAGATGCCGCGAGCCGCGCCGTTGGCCGCCCCCTGGGTTTCCTCCGACAGGTGCGCCGAGGCGTCGAAGCCGGTGATCGTGTACTGGGTGAGGAGGAACCCGAGCGGGAGGACGAGGAACCAGTAGGTGAAGCCGCTGGTCGAGCCGTCGGCGAAACCACTGTTGTTGATACGCATGGTGAATACGTCGGCCACGCTCATGTGCGACTTGGGCAGGATCACCAGGATGAGGATGACGGCCGCGGCGCCGAAGACGTGCCACCACACGGAGATGTTGTTCATGACCGCCATGAGGTGGCCGCCCCAGATGTTGACGGCGGCGGTCAGGGCCAGCACGACGAGGAACATGACGAACACCCGGGTCAGCGAGTAGCCCGCCGCCCATGACTCGCTGAAGGTGCTGAACGTGAGGTCGAAGAAGGTGGCGCAGCCGTAGGCCACCGAGGCGTCGACGGCGAGCAGGCCGATGAGGTTGAGCCAACCGGTGTAGTAGCCGGCCTTGGCCCCGCCGAGTTTGGCGGCCCACCAGTAGATGCCGCCCGAGGTCGGGTATGCCGATACCAACTCGGACATGCACAACCCGATGACGAGGATGAAGATGGAGATCAGGGGCCAGCCGATGGAGATAGCCACCGGCCCGCCGTTGTTCCATGCCTGGCCGAAGGTCGTGAAGCAGCCGGCGAGGATCGAGATGATGGAAAACGAGATCGCGAAGTTGCTGAACGCAGACCAGGTCCGGTTGAGCTCCTGCTTGTAGCCGAGTTCGGCGAGGAGGGCCTCGTCGCTCGATTGCGTGACACCACTGCTCACGTTGTGCGCCCCTTAAGGTTCTCCGACGGACCACCCGCCGGTGTGGAAGTGAGGTGCGTCACAGAAAACACCCGCCGACCCGGCCCTGTCAATGGTCCTTTCACGAACCATTCGGTGGGCGGGTCGGCGGGTGCGAAGTCAGCAGTGAGTCAAGCGCACAGAGCCCCGACCTGGTATGCCGCGGGCGCGGCATACGGCGCCGGATCACCCTGCGCGCGAACTCAGCCTTTGGCGGCGGCGAAGCGGGCGGCGACGTCCTCCCAGTTGACGAGCGACCACAGCTTGCCGACGTAGTCGGGGCGGACATTCTTGTACTGGAGGTAGTAGGCGTGCTCCCAGGCGTCGAACACGAGGATCGGGACCGAGCCGATGCCGACGTTGCCGTGGTGGTCGTAGACCTGAGTGATGATGAGGCGCTTGCCGAGCGGCTCCCACGCGAGGACGCCCCAGCCGGAGCCCTGGACACCCTGGGTGGCGGTCGTCAGTTGCGCCTTGAAGGCGTCGAAGGTCCCGAAGTGCTCGTCGATGGCCGCACCGAGGTCGCCGTCGGGGCGGTCGCCGCCGTCCGGGGAGAGGTTGGTCCAGAAGATCGAGTGCAGGACGTGGCCGGAGAGGTTGAAGGCGAGGGTCTTCTCGAGACCGACGAGCCCGCCGAGTTCGCCCTTGTCGCGGGCTTCGGCCAGTTGCTCGAGGGTGTCGTTGGCGCCCTTGACGTATGCCGCGTGGTGCTTGTCGTGGTGCAACTCCAGGATCTGGCCGGTCATGGCCGGCTCAAGCGCGGCGTAGTCGTAGGGCAGGTCGGGCAGGGTGTACATGCGAACTCCTCGCGGCAGACGGTGGTCGCTTTCGAGCCTACCGTCCCGCCGTACGAGCGTCACTCGCCCGACCCCGGTGGGGTGCCCCCGCAACTGAGGGCTGGGATGCAAGAGGCGCATCCTGGTGCGCCCTTTGCATCCCAGCCCAATGAACCTGTCGTTGGCCGGGTGTAGTGCGTCGACCGTGAGGAGCACCTCCTGAAGAGCATGAACGATGCCCCACACCCTGCGACGACCGTCGCAAGGCACCCAAGGCCCTCTTGTTGCACCTATGCCGATGTGACAGACTGGGGATCTAGTTCCCCACCGTCCCTCGGGACTGGTGGGGTTTTTTCTTCCCACGGAGGACCTGTGTCCGAGTTGCGCACGGTCATCGTTGTTGACTACCAAAACGTCCATCTCACGGGACACTCCAGGTTCGAGGCGACGCGATGGCGGCCGAAGCACGAAGCCCTCATCGATCCGCTCCACTTCGCTCATCAACTACTGTCACAACGCAACTCACGGCAACGCGAGGGCTGGCCATCCGCTTCATTAGCGCTCGTTGATGTCTATCGTGGGCTTCCAAGCCCCGATCATGAGCCGGCCGCTTACGCCCGCAACCTGGCCCAGAAGCGCCACTGGGAGCGCGACGGGAGAGTCCGTGTGACCCATCGCCCCCTCCGCTATCGCTACGAACGCGACGAGTCGGGTATACCGGTTCGAGACCCCCAAACCGGTCTCAAAATCCCGGTCGGGCCACCCACCGAGAAGGGCGTTGATGTGATGTGCGCGCTCGCCTTGCTCCGACACGCACAAGCTCCGACGTTGACCTCGTCATCCTCGCGTCTCTCGATAGCGACCTGATCCCTGCACTTGACGAAGTTTCTAGCCTCGGGAAGCGCGTCGAGACATTCTCGTGGTGGAACCCGAGGCTGCGGGGTTTTGAGATGCATCTCAGTGACCCGGAGAAGCGGGTTTGGAACACCCGGCTCAACGAACAGGCGTTTCTTCGCTGTCTCGACACCACCAACTACACGTAGGGCTCGAGGGTCGCGGCCACGCCGTCGTCGTCGTTGGCCGGGCACACGGCATCGGCCTCGGCGAGCACGTCCGGGTGGGCGTTGGCCACGGCATACCCGACCCCGGCCCACCGCAGCATCGGCAGATCGTTGGGCATATCCCCGAAGGCCCACACATCAGCCGCCGCGATCCCGAGCCGACCGCACCACTGCTCCAGGGCGACCGCCTTGGTCACCCCCCGCGGGTTGATCTCGGCCAGGCCGTGGGCGCCGGAGTAGGCCAGGTGACCCCGCTCCCCCACGATCGCATCCACCAGCGCGAAGAACTCCGCTACCGGTATGCCGGGAGCGAGCGCAAGCAGTTTGCCGACCTGACCGTCGCCGATTGCCGCTCCGTGACCCCGATGGACACGGTCGGCCCCGGACCTGCTGTGCGGGTCGGGCCAACCGTGCTCGAGGTAGGGGCCGTCGGCGCGCTCGGCGGCGAAGAAGACGCCCGGGATGGCGGCGCGCAGGTCCTCGACGAGCGCGAGCAGCAGGGCCGCGTCGAAGACATGCGCGTCCAGCAGCCGCCTCCCACCCACGTCGTAGACGAACGCCCCATTCCCACAGATCGCGACGCCTCGCGGGCCGACGACGTGCTCAAGATCGTGGAGCCAGCGCGGCGGGCGGGCCGTGACGATCAACGTTTCCACCCCCCGGTCCGGCAGCGACTGCCAGACCCGCGCCGAGCGCGCCGACACCGAACCGTCCGAGCGCACGAACGTCCCGTCGAGATCGGTGGCGACCAGGGCGGGGGTGGCGCGCGGTGGTGAGCTCACGGCATACCGGTATCGCGGCGGCGACCGACCCTCAGGCGAGGCGCTGCATCCAGGAGTAGGTGTCCTCGCTGCGGCCCTGCTGGATCGACAACAACCGGGCGCGGATGCCGCGGGTGACCTCGCCGCCGTGCTCGCCGGCGGTCGAGGGCGCCGAACCACCCTCCCACCGCAGCTCACCGATCGGGGTGACGATCGCGGCCGTGCCGCACGCGAAGACCTCAAGGATCTCGCCGCTGGCGACCCCGTCCTTCCACTCCTGTACCTCGATGCGGCGCTCGACCGGCGTCAAGTCGAACTCCTTGGCCAACTCCAACACCGACATGCGCGTGATGCCCGGCAGGATGGTGCCGGTCAGCTCGGGGGTGAGAAGGTGGCCGTCCTTGGTGACGAAGAAGACGTTCATCCCGCCGAGTTCGTCGACGTACGTCTGGGTGGCACTGTCGAGGAAAACCGCCTGGTCGCAGCCGTTCGCCGCCCCCTCGATCTGGCCGGCGAGGGCGCTGGCGTAGTTGCCGCCGCACTTGGCCGCGCCCGTGCCCCCGGCACCGGCGCGCGCGTAGTGCTGGCTCACCCAGAGCGTGATCGGCTTCGGGCCGCCGACAAAGATCGAGGCCGCCGGGGAGGCGATGACCGAGTACTTGACCTCGGTCGAGGGCCGCAGGCCGAGGAAAGCGGCGCTCGCGTACATGAACGGGCGCAGGTAGAGACTCTTCTCCCCGCCATCGGCCGCCGGCACCCACGCCTCGTCCGCCTCGACGAGGATGCGCAACGACTCGACGAAATCCTCGACGGGCAACTCGGGCAGCGCCATCCGGCGGGCCGAGGAGTTGAGCCGCTCGCCGTTCTTGTCGGGCCGGAAGGTCCACACCGTGCCGTCGGGGTGCCGGTACGCCTTGAGGCCCTCGAAGATCTCCTGGGCATAGTGGAGGACCGCCGCCGCCGGCGACATCGTGATCGGCCCGTATGCCGTGAGCTCCCCCTCGCCCCAGCCCTCGTCCTTGCGCCAGGTCGCCGTGACCATGTGGTCGGTCATGAACTGCCCGAACCCGGGGTTGGCCAGGATTTCAGCGCGACGCTCGGCGCTCGTCGGGTGCGGGTTGAGGGTCGCGGCGAACGACAGGGACATGAAGGGTCCTTCCAGCGGCGATGACGGACGCCGCCCAGCCTAGCCGGGCCGCGTCCGGGTGAGCGGTATCCCAGACGGCGCCGGGATCGGGAAAAGGCCGCGCCTCAGATCGAGACCCCGTCGAGCGTCAGTTCGGGAGCAGTCAGCGCGTCAGAGCAGTGCGGCGATGGCGTCGCCGACCTGCGCGGTGCTACGGACGGCACTCCCCCGCTGCGCGAGGTCCGCGGCCACGGCGGCCTCGATCCGGGCCGCCGGCTCGGCATGGCCCAGGTGCGCAAGCAGCATCGACACCGACAAGATCGCGGCCGTCGGGTCGGCCTTGCCCTGCCCGGCGATGTCGGGCGCGGACCCATGGACCGGCTCGAACATGCTCGGGTGCTCGCCCGAGGGGTTGATGTTGCCGCTCGCGGCCAAGCCGATGCCACCGGAGATGGCGGCGGCGATGTCGGTGATGATGTCGCCGAAGAGGTTGTCGGTGACGATGACGTCGAAGCGTCCAGGATCGGTCGCCATGAAGATGGTCGCGGCGTCGACGTGCTGGTAGGCCAGGGTCACCTCGGGGAACTCGGCCGCCACCGCCTCGACGGTGCGCCGCCACAGGTGCCCGGCGTGGACGAGCACGTTGTGCTTGTGGACGAGGGTGAGGTGCTGGCGCGGCCGGGCCTGGGCCCGCGCGAAGGCGTCCCGCACGACCCGCTCGACCCCGAACCGGGTGTTGACGCTCACCTCGGTGGCGATCTCCTGGGGGGTGTCGACCCGCAGCGCTCCGCCGTTGCCGACATAGGGCCCCTCGGTGCCCTCCCGGACGACGACGAAGTCGATGCCATCGGGCGCAACCCGCTCCACGGCCAGCGGGGAGTCCACGCCCGGGTAGAGCTTGGCCGGGCGCAGGTTGACGTAGTGGTCCATGGCGAACCGCAGCGGCAGCAGCACCCCACGCTCGAGCACCCCGGACGGCACGGTCGGGTCGCCGATCGCGCCGAGCAGGATGCCGTCGTGCCCGTCGAGTTCGGTGACGACCGAGGCCGGCAGGGTTTCCCCGGTCCGGTGCCAGCGGGCCGCACCCAGGTCGTATGCCGTGGTGCTCACGCTGAGCCCGGCCGCGCCCGCGACCGCGTCGAGCACCTTGAGTCCCTCGTCGACGACCTCGGGGCCGATGCCATCACCCCCGATGACGGCAAGGTTGAGCAAGGTCTTCACACCGGTGTCAGCCATGCTCCCGAGGGTAGGCCGACGTCTTGTCATGCGGACGGCCCGTCCCACATCACGGAATCACCGATCGAGTGTCTCGCCGAGGTCGACGTCGAGGCCGGGCAGTCCCATCTCGGCCAGGGCCGCGGCATACCGGGCGACATTGGCGAGTTTGACCTCCTCGTAACCGCGCACGAGGTCCGGGAGTTCGGCGAACGCGACCGCCGACTCGTACGTCGCGGCCGTCAGCGAACCTACCAAACCGTGCAGGGTCACCCGGTAGTGGCGGAGCAGTTCGCGCTCGACCCGGCGCACCTTGGCCCGCCCGAACGGGTCGAGACCGGTCCCCCGGAGCCGTTTGAGCCTGGCGAGCGCCTTGAGCGCCCCATGGGTCGGACCGGAGAAACCGATCTTGCGTGCCTGACCCACCGCGCGCAGCATCGGCGGGTGCAGCCGGAAGGTGAGATTGGTGCCCCCGGGCACCGCGGCCTGGGCCAGCTCACCCGCCCGCGGCCGGGTGAGCAGCCGCGCCACTTCGTATTCGTCCTTGTATGCCGTGAGCTTGAACAGGTAGCGCGCCACCGCCTCGCTGAGCCGGGTGGACTCGGTGATGGCCCGCTCGGCCCGCCACACCGCATCGACCATCCGGACGTAATCCTCGGCGCAGGCACGATCGGCGAAGCCCACGAGTTCGGCCGCGCGGATCTCGGCCAGCCGCCGGGTCTCCCCCGCGAACGCGGCGGTCGCCAGGGTCGGCACCAGCCGCACCGGGTCATCAGCGACGACCGGCACGACGGCCGGGGTGGCCGACGCGACCGCCGCCGCAAAGGCCTCCGGGTCGGCCACGCTGAGCCGCCCCCAGGCGAAGGCTGCCGTATTCGCGGCCACCGCAACCCCGTTGATCTCGAGGGCCTCGAGGACGGCGGCCGGGGGCAGCCGCAAGGCCCCCGACTGGACCGCAGCCCCGACGAGGAGCAGGTTGGCCGCGGTCGTCGAGCCCAGCAGCGCATCCGCAGCCGCCAACATGTCGAGCGTATGGGTCGCACCCACCGCGGTCGCGAGCCGGCGGAGTTGCTCGGCCATCGACGTCTGGTGCAGCGAACGGTCGTAGACCTCCGGCCCGGACGGTGTCGGCGAGGTCGAGGCGACGGCCACGGTCCGCGCGGGGTCCCCGTAGCGCAGGTTGCTCGGTTCGACCGCGGTCAGCAGGTCGAAGGCGAGGATCGCGTCGGCATGACCGGTGGTCACCCGGTTGGAGGGTTCGACCGGGCCGTCCGCGGCATACCGCAGATGCCCGATGACCGGGCCGGCCTTCTGCGCCAACCCGATCTGGTCGAGCAACTCCACGGCATACCCGGCCCGCAACGCCGCGGTCGCCAACACCTGGTTGACGGTGACGATCCCGGTGCCACCGACCCCGGTGAGGAGGACCGATTGGGTGCCCACCGGCACCGACCACGTCGGTTCGGGGACGTCCGGCGGGGTCGGCAGGTCGGTGCGCCGGGCCCGCCCCGCGGCCGGGTCGACCTCGACGGTCATGAACGCCGGGCAGTCTCCCGCGAGGCAGGAGTAGTCGGTGTTGCACGTCGTCTGGTCGATGCGGGTCTTGTCGCCGAACTCGGTGGGCAGCGGCTGCACCGACAGGCAGTTCGACTTGATGCCGCAGTCGCCGCAGCCCTCGCAGATGTCCTCGTTGATGACGACGCGGGTGTCCCGGGTCGGCAAGGTGCCCCGTTTGCGCTGCCGGCGGGCGTCGTTGGCGCAGTGCTGGTCGTAGATGAGGACCGTCACGCCGGGGATGTCGCGCAGCCGCACTTGGGCCTCGTCGAGGCGGTCACGCGGCCACAGCAGGGTGCCGGGGGCGAGGTCGCGGGCCCGGTGCCGTTCGGGTTCGTCGGCGACGACGATGATTTCGGCGACGCCTTCGGCCGCCAGTTTGTGGGTGATGTCGGGTATGCGGCGTGCCCCTTGCGCGTCCTGGGCGCCGGTCATGGCGACGACGTCGTTGTGGAGGAGTTTGTACGTGATGTTCACTCCGGCGGCGACCGCGGCCTGGATCGCCAACTGGCCGGAGTGGAAGAAGGTGCCGTCGCCGAGGTTCTGGAAGATGTGCCGGGTCGACGTGAACGGCGCCTGGCCGATCCACTGGGCACCTTCGCCACCCATCTGGGTGAAGCCGGTGACCGCCGAGTCGGTGCGTCGCGACAAGGTGACGAGAGTGTGGCAGCCGATGCCGCCGCCGGCGAGCGAGCCCTCGGGGACGGCGGTCGAGCGGTTGTGGGGGCAACCGGAGCAGAAGTAGGGCGTGCGGCTCACGGGCAGGAGCGGCAGGGCGGGGCGCTCCGGCGGGGTCGAGGCCAGCGGCACCCGGTCGCCGAGGACCCGCCGCAGGGGGCCGATGAGCCGGCCGGGAGTGAGTTCCCCGTCGGCGGGCACGAGCGGGTGCCCGAGCCGGTCCCGTTTGCCGATGACCGCGGGTCGATCCGCCTCCGGGAGGTCGTAGAGCGCGTCGCGGACCTGCGATTCGAGGAACGCGGTCTTGTCCTCGACGACGAACAACTCCGCCAAGCCGCGGGCGAAGTCGCGGACCTCGGCGACGTTGAGCGGGGAGATGAGGCCGACCCGCAGCGCGCTCACCCCATGCTTGGCTAGCACGTCGTCATCGGCCCCCACGTCGAGGAGTGCCTGGGCGAGAGAGTCGTAGGCCGGCCCGGTCGCGAGCAGCCCGATCCGCGGGTTGGGCGGGGCGAGCCGGACGACATCGAGGGGGTTGGCCGCGGCATACGCCTGGACCATGGCCGCCCGGGGTCCGACGAATTCGGCCTCGACGGCGACCACCCGGGCGCTGCCGACGACCGGCGGGCTTTGCCGGTAGCTCCACGGTCGGCCCTCCCAGTCCAGCGTCGGCGTCACCGGCTCCACCTGGGTATCGGCTCCGTCGACGACCCAGGCGCCATCGGCGAGGTCCGCGACGATCTTGACCGCCACCGGCGTGCCGCAGGCCCGGGAGAGGGCGACAGCGTGCAGCCCGAAGGTGACCAGTTCGCCGGCGTTGCGCGGGAGCAGGACCGGTATGCCGAGCGCGGCCAAGGAACGTTCACTCACCGCCGGGACGGTCGAGGATTTCGCCGCCGGGTCGTCCCCGACGAGGAGGACGACACCACCGCGGGGGTGGACGCCGTACATCGCCAGGTGCCGGAGCGCGTCGGTCGCCCGATCGACCCCTGGGCCCTTGCCATACCACACCCCCACGACCCCGTCCCTGCCGACGAACCCGCCGGGCAGTTCGATTTGACTGCCCCACACCGCAGTTGCGGCGAGCTCCTCGTTGACGCCGGGCTCGAAGTGGATGGCGTTGTCGGCGAGGACCTGCGGCATACCGGCGAGCATCTTGTCGACGCCACCGAGCGGGCTGCCTTGGTAGCCCGAGACGAAGAACGCCGTGTCGAGGCCGTGGCGGGCATCGAGAGCGCGCTGTTCGACCAGGAAGCGGGCAATGGCCTGCACCCCGGTGAGGAGCACGGGCGGGGCACCGGCCCGGTAACGGTTGTCGAGGTCGTAGGCCACCATGGCGACAACCTAGACCCGCGGCACTGCCACCGGCTACGACCGCGAAGGCCCCCGCCGGGCATCGTGCCGGTCGGGGGCCTTCGATCGCGGAATCCGTATGCCGCGCGCTGGGGTGCCCGTCGCTGGGGTCAGTCTTCGGTGTGGCCCTGGTCGCGCAGGTCCATGGACTCCTGCAGCGCCTGGCGGGCCGCCTTGGCCTCTTCGCTCATGATGGTTCCTCTCGCCCGGGTGGGCCATGCGGAATGGGGGTCTTTGCGGTCGTTGGCTCTGCCCGGTGGGACGAGCCGGTCAGCGGCACGGGATCGCCGTGGCGAGCAACTGACCTATCGGACCGCGCGGCAGCCACCGATGGTGTGGGGCCGCCGCTGCACGGTGTCGAGAATACGAGGACGTCCTAGTACTTCCGGTCGAGTTCCACATCGTGGACGGTGATCCACATCACGAGACGACTGTATGCCGTCTCCGATGCGGCTCAGCGTGGGCTCGGGCAGCCGGTGGGGTCGCAAGTGGAGATCGGGAGCACTTCGACCGGCCGCGGCACGGAAGCCGCGACCGTCACCAACACAACGACCAAACTCACCGTCATCGCGACACCCAAGGCCATCGACCACCGCAGCCCCCAGCCGCGGCGCCGCCCGACGAACCACAGCAGGAGGAGGCCGAACACGGTCCCCAGCTCCACGGCATACGGAAACCAGAGGGCCAGCAGGCTCAAGACGAGACCGGCGAGCGCGACCCGCCACCACGACGGCTCCCGGTCAACCCCGGGCCGGCACTCGACCTCGTCGGCTGCGTTCGGGCCGCCGGCGCGTTCGGGAGGACAACTAGACATCGTCAGTCGAGATCGGCGACCCGGACGGTCGCCGCGCCGATCTCCTTCTCGATCGCCGACACCAAATGTGCCGGGATCGCGCTGTCGACGGTGAGGGCCACGAGGGCCATGCCGGTGCGGTCATCGCGCGAGACCTGCATCCCGGCGATGTTGATCGAGGCGTCGCCGAGCATCTGACCCAGGGCGCCGATGACGCCGGGACGGTCTTCGTAGGTGTAGAAGACGAGGTGCTGCGAGATCGGGATTTCCAGGTCGAACCCGTTGACGCCGGTGATCTTCTGGACCATCTTCGGCCCGGTCAGCGTGCCCGCGACCGACACGACCGTGCCGTCGGCCATGGTGCCGCGCAGAGTCGTCACGTTGCGGAAGTCCTCGGCGACCGAACTGGTCACCAACCGGGTCTTGCAGCCCCGGTCGGCGGCGAGGAGCGGGGCATTGACGTAGGTCACGGGCGTCTCGGTGACGTCGGCGAAGAGCCCTTTGAGCGCGGACAACTCCCAGATCGAGACGTCGTGGCGGGTGATCTCGCCGCGGACGTCGACATCCAACTGCACCGGCACCCCACCGGCGATGGCGGTGAAGATGCGACCCAACTGCTCGACGAGGTCCATGCCGGGGCGCACTTCCTCGGCCACCGTCCCGCCGGACACATTGACCGCGTCGGGCACCAGGTCGCCGCTGAGCGCGAGCCGCACCGACCGGGCGACCGCGACCCCGGCCTTCTCCTGGGCCTCCTCGGTGCTCGCCCCCAAGTGCGGGGTGACGACGACCGCCTCGTGCTCGAAGAGCGGGCTCTCCGTGCACGGCTCCTTGGCGAACACGTCGAGCCCGGCCCCGCCGACCCGCCCTTCGGCGATGGCCGCGGCGAGCGCCTCCTCGTCCAGCACCCCACCGCGGGCGGCGTTGACGATCCGCACCGTCGGCTTGACCTTCGCGAGGGCCTCCTTGCCGATCAGGCCCATCGTTTCGGCGTTCTTGGGGAGGTGGATCGTGATGAAGTCGGCCGTCTCCAGGAGTTCGTCGAGCCCGACCAGCCGCACCCCCAACTGCCCGGCCCGCTGCACCGTGGCGTAGGGGTCGTAGGCGACGAGCTCGACGCCGAACCCCTTGAGCCGCTCGGCGACCAACTGCCCGATCCGCCCGAACCCGACGATGCCGACGGTCTTGTCGAGCAGTTCGACCCCGCCGTAGGCGCTCCGCTTCCACTTCCCGCCCTTGAGAGCCTGATTGGCCGGGGCGATGTTGCGGGCGGCGGCGATGAGCAGCCCCACGGCCAACTCGGCGGCGCTCGTGATGTTCGAGGTCGGCGCGTTGACGACCATGACGCCGGCCTGGGTGGCCGCCGGGATGTCGACGTTGTCAAGGCCCACCCCGGCGCGCGCGATCACCTTCAATTGCGGTGCGGCAGCGATGGCTTCGGCGTCCATCTTGGTGGCGGACCGGATGAGGACCGCGTCGACATCGGCGAGCGCCGGGAGGAGTTGGGAGCGGTCGGCGCCGTCGGTGTGGCGGATCTCGAAGTCGGGGCCGAGGGCCTCGATGGTCGCGGGGGAGAGTTCTTCAGCGAGCAGGACCACAGGCTTGGTCACGACGGATTCCTTTGACGGCGGCGGACCCCGGCACAGCAGTTCAGCGAATCGGTATGCCGTGCACGGGCTGACGATGTCGGGTCACCTCGAGCGGGCAACCCCCGTGGCACGCCGATGTGCCGCTTCCCATCGTAGGCCGCGCCCACGATGCGGACGCGAGCGCTCGGCATACGGACTCATGATCCTCGTCACGGGGCGGGCGAACCGTCCGTCCCACGCGCCTCGGCCAACGCCTGCGCCGCCCGCGCTCGCGCGCGCCGGTCCAGCCACCGCGAATACCAGACCAGCGCCACGACCACCCCGGCCGCGAGCACCGCAACCCACCACGGGAGGCGGCCGAGCACGGCATCGATGACCGCGAACCCCACTGTCGTGTAGACCGTCGCCCAGAGGACGGCGCCGACGATGACGGCCGGCTGGAAGTAGCGCTGGGGCATCCGCATGGCACCGGCCGAGAAGTTGATCGCCGACTGGACCCCGACGGTGAGGAAGCCGAGAGACACCATCGGCGGGCCCGCGCGGCGAACCCAGCGTTCGGCTCCGCGGACGACTGGGGAGTCCAGGTAGTGGGCCCAGCGGGTACGCGCGCCCCCGGCCCGAGCCCCGCGCCCGACGAGGTAGGTCGCGTTGCCGCGGGCGTAGGCGCCGAGGAACAGCACGACGAACACCACCCACACCGGCCACCCCTGGAGGAAGCCGGGCTGGGAAGTGCTCATCGCGTCAGTGTCCCAAACTCGGCGCCCACCTCGCACATCGGCGTGGGGCGCCCAGAAGCGGCGGCGCTGGCCAGCGGCTACCCTGCCTGCAGGCGGTTGGTAAGGAGAACGCCAGGTGATGGCAACAACGCCCGAGGAGATCCTGGACGCTCTCGCGTCCGCCGACGACCTGCGCACGGTGGTGCGGACCCTCACGGCGACAGCCCCCCTGCCGGCCCTGGTCGAAGCGATACGACGCGCTTCGGCCGCCCACGTCCGAGGGGTTCTCTATCGCGTAGTTGCCGATGTGCGCGCCGTCGAAGCGCTTGACGTGCTCGTGAGCGGCCTCACGAGCGACGCAGCCGCCGAACGCTCGACTGCTGCAGGTGCGCTGGGCACGATCGTCGGTTATCCGGGGGCGCACCCGACACCGGCTCAGGTGGCTCGGGCCCGTCGGGCGCTGCTGGCGGCGCTCACCGCGGAAGCGGTGCCAGGGGTGCGGGCGAGTTTGCTGGCGGCACTGGCCCTGTGCGACAACACGAGCGACATAGCACTGCTCGAAGCCGGTGCCCTGGCGTCGGACCCAGCGATCAGGAACCAGGCACGCTGGGGCCTGGCGCATCTTCGGCGCGACCGCCGAATCGACACGGCTGCCCTCGTCTTCCCTGCGCGCACGCCCCTCCCCGAACAGGTGCGGGCGATCTTGCTACTTGTCGCGAATCACCTTGATGATGAACGAGATATCTTGTTGAGCCAGATCGAGCATCTGGTCCTGTTGCAGGGCAGTCCCGAGCAAATGACCTTCTATCTACCCGCCGATGCCCCACGACTGGGCCGGCCAGATGGTCCCCTTCCCCTCGACATCACCCAACGGGACGAGCAGGCAGCACCACTGGCCGACCTCACCCTCTACCTCGAGGGAGGGCAACTGAGCGCCCTCGAGCGCAGTCCCCGCGACGACGTTCCCGACGCCCGGAGCATCGGCCCGGCGTGGCCGCCCGTCGGGCGCGTCACGATCGGGTGACACCGACCCGGGGGTGGCGGGAAGATCGATGCCGAAGGACCCACCGTGATCGGTGGGTCCTTCGGCATCGGTCCTTATCTGTTATGACGTGTGCCGGACGTCAGCGCGCGGCCGACCCCTCGACGTAGTCGGTGTCCCGACCCGAGTCGACCCACGCCATGAGCTTGCGCAGCTCGCGTCCGGTCGCCTCGATCGGGTGCTGGGCGCCCTTCTCGCGCAGCGCCTTGAACTCCGGGCCGCCGGCGTCCTGGTCGTCGATGAACCGCTTGGCGAACGAGCCGTTGCGGATGTCGGCGAGGACGGCCTGCATGTTCGCCTTGACGCTGGGGTCGATGACCCGCGGGCCGGAGACGTAGTCGCCGTATTCGGCGGTGTCGGAGACCGACCAGCGCTGCTTGGCGATGCCGCCCTCGATCATGAGGTCGACAATCAGTTTGAGTTCGTGGAGGCACTCGAAGTAGGCCACCTCGGGCTGGTAGCCGGCCTCGACGAGGGTCTCGAAGCCGTACATGACCAACTGCGAGGCGCCACCGCAGAGCACCGCCTGCTCACCGAACAGGTCGGTCTCGCACTCCTCGGTGAACGTCGTCTTGATGCCGCCGGCGCGCAGGCCGCCGATGGCCTTGGCGTAGGACTTGGCCAGATCCCAGGCGTGCCCGCTCGCGTCCTGTTCGACGCAGACGAGCACCGGCACCCCACGCCCGTCGACGAACTCGCGCCGCACGAGGTGGCCCGGGCCCTTGGGGGCGACCATGATGACGTCGCTGCCGGCCTCGGGGGTGATGTAGCCGAAGCGGATGTTGAACCCGTGCCCGAAGAGGAGGGCAGTGCCCGGCTTGAGGTTGGGCTTGATGTGGTCGGCATACACATGCCGCTGCACCTGGTCGGGGGTGAGGATGACGACAAGGTCGGCCTCGGCGACGGCCTCGCCCACCGTGAGGACCCGCAGGCCCTCGGCCTCGGCCTTGGCGCGGGACTTGCTGCCCTCGGCGAGACCGACGCGGACGTCGACGCCGCTGTCGCGCAGGTTGAGGGCGTGGGCGTGGCCTTGGCTGCCGTAGCCGATGACCGCGACCTTGCGGCCCTGGATGACGCCCAGGTCGGCGTCGTCGTCGTAGAACATCTCGGCCATGACTGCGGCCTCTCCTTCGTGGATGGTTGCGTTGTTGAGGGTGAGCGTATGCCGTCCGCTCGCCGCGGCGGCGCGGCGTCCGGGCGTGCGGAACGGCTGATGGGGCTGGGACTAGGGCTTGGTGAGGGCGCGGTCGGTGATCGACCGGGGGCCTCGTCCGATGGCGACCATGCCCGACTGGACGAGTTCTTTGATGCCGTAGGGCTCGAGGACGTCGAGCAGGGCGCGCAGTTTGTCGCGGTTGCCGGTGGCCTCGATGGTGAGGGATTCGGTGGCCACGTCGACGACCTTGGCCCGGAACATCGAGACCATTTCGAGGACCTGGCTGCGGGTGGCCGGGTCGGCCTTGACCTTGATGAGCATGACCTGGCGTTGAACCGAGGAGCCGGGTTCAAGTTCGACGACCTTGAGCACCTCGACGAGTTTGTTGAGTTGCTTGGTCACCTGCTCCAAGGGCAGGTCTTCGACGTCGACGACGACGGTCATCCGCGAGATTTCGGGGATTTCGGTCTCACCGACGGCCAGGGAGTGAATGTTGAAGCCCCGCCGGGAAAACAACCCGGCGATCCGGGCGAGGACACCCGGCTTGTTCTCGACGAGCACGGACAGCGTGTGCGTGGACATGGCGGTCACTTCCCTGCGGGGGTTGCGGGGTGGGCGGGGTCGCGGTGGGCGGCGGTGGCCGGTCCGCGGCTCTCGCGTGAGACTCCGCCTCCGCCCTCGCGGTCATCCCCCGGCGCCCCCGACTCCTCCCGGTCCCATTGCGGGGCGGTGTCCTTGGCCACCTGGATCAGGTCGTTGCTCACCCCAGCGGGCACCATCGGCCAGACCATCGCGTCGCGGTGAACGACGAAGTCGATGACCACCGGCCGGTCGTTGATGGCCATCGCCGCCTCGATCACGGCGTCGACATCCTCGGGACGCTCGCAGCGGAGCCCCGCGCACCCGTAGGCCTCGGCCAGTTTGACGAAGTCCGGCACCCGCTCCCCCGCGTGCGAGGTGTGCAGGTCGGTGTTGCTGTAGCGCTCGTTGTAGAACAGCGTCTGCCACTGGCGCACCATGCCGAGCGAGGAGTTGTTGATGACGGCGACCTTGATCGGGACGTCGTTGATGACGCAGGTGGCCAACTCCTGGTTGGTCATCTGGAAGCAGCCGTCGCCGTCGATGGCCCACACGACCCGCTCGGGCTGGGCGACCTTGGCGCCCATCGCGGCCGGGACGGCATACCCCATGGTGCCCAGGCCGCCGGAGTTGAGCCAGGCGTTGGGACGTTCGTAGTCGACGAACTGGGCGGCCCACATCTGGTGCTGGCCGACGCCGGCGACGTAGACCGCCTCGGGGCCGGCAATCGCGCCGAGTCGCTGGATGACGTACTGGGGAGCGAGGGGGGCGTCGTCGGGGCCGGGTTCGGTCCAGCCGAGGGGGAACATCTCCTTCCAGCCGGCCACCCGCTCGCGCCAGGCGGCGTAATCGCCGACATGACCGGCCTCCATGTCGTTGTCGACGGCCTCGATGAGGTCGGCGAGGACGGCCTTGGCATCGCCGACGATCGGGATGTCGGCCTTACGGTTCTTGCTGATCTCGGCGGGGTCGATGTCGGCGTGGATGACCGCGGCTTCGGGCGCAAACGTCGACAACTGGCCGGTCACCCGGTCATCGAAACGGGCGCCGATGCAGATGATGAGGTCGGACTTCTGCAACCCGGTGACCGCGGGCACCGAGCCGTGCATGCCCGGCATACCCAGGTGGAGCGGGTGGCTGTCGGGGAGGGCGCCGCGGGCCATCAGCGTGGTGACGACCGGGATTTGGGTGAGTTCGACGAACCGGCGCAACTCCTCGCTAGCCCGGGCCCGGATGACGCCGCCGCCGATGTAGAGGATCGGCCGCTCGGCCGCGGCGATCGCGCGGGCCGCCTCGCGGATCTGCTTGCTGTGCGGGCGCAACACCGGTCGATAGCCGGGAAGCTCGATGCGCGGCGGCCAGGAGAACGTCGTCTTGGCCTGCAGGGCGTCCTTGGAAATGTCGACGAGCACCGGGCCTGGACGGCCGGTCGCGGCGATATGGAAGGCCTCGGCGATCACCCGGGGGATGTCGGCGGCGTTGGTGACGAGGTAGTTGTGCTTGGTCACCGGCATGGTGATGCCGCGGATGTCGGCCTCCTGGAAGGCGTCACTGCCGATCGCCGCCGAGGTGACCTGGCCGGTGATCGCCACGATCGGCACCGAGTCCATGTTGGCGTCGGCGATGGCCGTGACGAGGTTGGTCGCCCCCGGCCCCGAGGTCGCCATGCACACGCCCACCTTGCCCGAGGCGGCGGCATACCCCTCGGCGGCGTGCCCGGCACCCTGCTCGTGGCGAACGAGGATGTGACGCACCTTGACCGAGTCGAGCAGCGGGTCGTAGGCCGGCAGGATCGCCCCGCCGGGAATCCCGAAGACCGTGTCGACGTCCATCGCCTCGAGCGAGAGGACGAGCGACTGGGCGCCGGTCACCTCGATCGGGGTCCGCGGACGGGTGTGCTGGGCCATCTGCGCCGGTGACGGGGTCACGCGCGCGCCGGACTCGCTCATGCGGTTTCACTTCCTTGACTTGCCGGGGTCCTGCTTTCGCACGGAACGGGTCGGCCGTGCGTCCTTTTGTCTCTGGTCCTGTGCGCCACGGGTGCATAAAAAAACCTCCGGTCTCGTGGCGAGAGACAACGGAGGAGCGCGCCTGAGGTGATGCCGGATTCAGGCGCGCGGCGGAAGTACGAGCAACAGGGCCACGCCACGACTCTGGTCGGGGCCCAGGGGGCGTGTCAACACGCGAGAGGCCGATCCCACATGTCGGACGTATGCCGTGTCTCACGTTGCGCTCTTCGATCCCGTATGCCGTGCGCGCGCGCCGCGCTCCTCGGCTCTCGGATGCCGCGTGCCCCCGCGCCTCGAGTAGCCCTCGCGCGCCCGCGTTCCCCCGTCTCGTCGCCCCACGCCCCCGCGCGCCGAGTTGCTCTCGCGTGCCCAGGTTCCCCGTCTCGTCGCCCCACGCCCCCACGCCCCCACGCCCCCGTCGGCCCTCCCCCGTCTCAAAGTCCCGCGTCCCTTCGCGCGCCTCCACCTCAAGCGAAGGAGTGAGACACGCTGACGATGAACCGTTTCGGGGTGTGGGTTTCGTGCTGGTTGCAGTCGGGCCGATGGCGGGTGATGAGGGGCGGAACCGGTGCGGAGGGGACAGCGCCGGCGGGGACGGGGGCTCGTTCGACACGCACAACCCAGGACCGTCCCCCACACGCGTGTCAAGGGTGCCGTATCCCGCTCGTTCGGCACGCACAACCTAGGACCGTCCCCCACACGCGTGTCAAGGGTGCCGTATCCCGCTCGTTCGGCACGCATCCCACAGGCTGGTGCTGGGAGCGGAGAGCGAGGAGGTGAAGGTGAGCAGGTGGGTGCCCACGGTGCTCGGGGGGCTCGTGTGAGTTCGCCGATGGTGAAGGCCGACCACGGTTCGCCATCGAAGGAGTGAGACACGCCGGGGATGCGGCGATTTCTCGGCGTGTCTCACTCCTTCGATGGGCGGGACCACCGCGTCTGACCGACCCCTTGCAGCAAGCGCGGAGGTGCAGCGGCACCTGACACACTTCAGGGATGGCCAGGGCCGGGCGTGCTGTCATGTTCGTCGATGGAGACTGCGGGTTCTGCCTGCGCACCGCCGCGCAGATCCACCGGCTCGGTGTCGACGTCCAGGCGCGAGTCCTGCAAGATCAGGACCTCGCGGGGGCCGGTATTGACGAGGCGCGCGCCCTGCGTGAGATCGCCGTCATCGACGCGCACGGGGCGATTCACTATGGCTACCTCGGCTGGGCGGCGATCCTGGCGACCGGCCCGTGGCCCTGGCGAGCCCTTGGCGTGGTCATGGGCCGCGGCCCGGGAGCGGCAGTGGCGCGGGCGGCATACCGATGGGTGAGCGAGAACCGGACCCGACTGCCTGGCGGTACGCTGCATGTGCGTTGCCGGCCGCCGATGCCCCCGGAGCGTCCCTAGCCCCTCAGAGGACCAGGTGTTGACGGCCGTCGACGAGTTCGACCGCGGCATCCAGATGACCAGCGTGACAACTGATTTCGGTGAGTGCATGGAGGAGAACCGCACGCGCGGAGCACAGGCGCCAACCACCGAACACGTCGTCGGGCCACCACGCCGGTGCCGCATCGAGGTCGACAGTGGCGAGCACCCGATCGGCCTGCTCGGCCTGGGCTTCGTAGAGGGCCAGCACCTCTCTCGGCGAAAGGCCTGCCGGCGGCTTCCAACCATCCCCGTCCAGCGCTGCGATCGCCGCCTCGTCGGCGCCCAGAACGCACCGGAACCAGAACATCTCGTCATCCACGGCCAGATGGTGGATCAGGGCGATCACGCTCCATCCTGACGGCAACGGGGCAGCGAGCAACTGCTGGTCCGTCAGTCCTTCGAGTGCCTTTCGGATATGCCGTCGTTGGGCAGCCTGGTGGGCGAGGAGTACGTCCATTTCTGGCCTGGGGCTCATGGTCTTTCGCCTTTCCACGCGACGTAGGCAGGTTCGTTACCCTCCCTTGAGCAGCACTCCTACGCCACCTTCGGCCGGGCCTATGGCGGCCTCGGCGAAGTCAGGGGACGCGGCGGACGGCGCCGTCGGAGGCGGAAGTGGCCATCGCGGCATACGCCCGCAGCGCCGCCGAAATCGGGCGGTCACGGCTCACGGGCGTCCACGGATGCGCCCGAGCCTCCTGCGCCGCCCGGCGCGAGGCCAACTCCTCATCGCTCACGTCGAGGTGCAGCGAGCGGCCCGGGATGTCGATGACGATCCGGTCCCCATCCTCGATGAGGCCCACCGGGCCACCCGAGGCCGCCTCGGGCGAGATGTGCCCGATGGAGAGCCCGGAGGTCCCGCCGGAGAAACGCCCGTCGGTGATGAGGGCGCACTGCTGCCCGAGACCGCGCCCCTTGAGGAAGGCCGTGGGGTAGAGCATCTCCTGCATCCCCGGCCCGCCCTTGGGGCCCTCGTAGCGGATGACGACGACGTCGCCGGGCCCGACGCTCTTGTCGAGGATGCCGTCGACTGCGCCCTCCTGGCTCTCGAAGACCCGCGCCACCCCTTCGAAATGCCACACGTTCTCCGGCACGCCCGCGGTCTTGACGACGCACCCGTCGGGGGCGATGTTGCCGTGGAGCACCGCGAGGCCGCCGTCCGCGGTGTAGGCGTGCTCCCGGTCCCGGATGCAGCCCTGCGCCGCGTCGAGGTCGAGGCTGGCCCACCGGTTGGTCGTGGAGAACGGCTCCGTCGTGCGCACCCCACCGGGGGCCGCGTGGAAGAGGTGGTATGCCGCCTCGCTCGCCGCCCCGCCGCGAACGTCCCACTCCCCCAACCACTCATCAAGCGAGGGGGCATGGATCGCATGGACGTCCCGCTCAAGCAGCCCGGCCCGGTCGAGTTCGCCGAGCAGCGCGGGGATGCCGCCCGCGCGGTGGACGTCCTCCATGTGGAAAAGCTGGCTGTTCGGGGCCACCTTGGCCAGGCACGGCACACGTCGCGAGATGGCGTCGATCTCGGCGATCGAGAAGTCGACGTCCGCCTCGCGCGCGGCGGCGAGCAGGTGGAGCACGGTGTTCGTCGAGCCGCCCATCGCCACATCGAGGGCGACCGCGTTGCGGAAGGCCGACGGGGTGGCGATGCTGCGCGGCAGCACCGAATCGTCGTCGTTGTCGTAGTAGCGGTGGGCCAGTTCGACGGCTAGCTCCCCGGCACGCACAAACAGGTCGCGGCGCGCGGCGTGGGTGGCGAGCACCGAGCCGTTGCCGGGCAGCGAGAGCCCGATGGCCTCGGTGAGGCAGTTCATCGAGTTGGCGGTGAACATTCCCGAACACGACCCGCACGTCGGGCAGGCGGACCGCTCGATGGCCCCGATCTGCTCGTCGCTGTAGGAGTCGTCCACCGCGGCGACCATGGCGTCGACCAGATCGAGCTTGCTGTGGACCAACCCCTCGACGGCCGTAGTCTTGCCCGCCTCCATCGGCCCCCCGGAGACGAACACAGCCGGGATGTTGAGGCGCAGCGCAGCCATGAGCATGCCCGGCGTGATCTTGTCGCAGTTGCTGATGCACACGAGGACATCGGCGCAGTGCGCGTTGACCATGTACTCGACGCTGTCGGCGATGAGTTCACGGCTCGGCAGCGAGTAGAGCATCCCCGAGTGCCCCATGGCGATCCCGTCGTCGACGGCGATCGTGTTGAACTCGCGCCCCACTCCCCCGTCCGCCGCCACCGACTCGGCGACGAGCTGCCCGAGGTCCTTGAGATGGACGTGCCCGGGCACGAACTGGGTGAAGCTGTTGGCGATCGCGACGATCGGTTTGCCGAAGTCGTCGTCGGTCATCCCGGTCGCCCGCCACAGGGCGCGGGCACCGGCCATCGTGCGACCGTGGGTGGAGGTCCGGGAGCGCAGTTCGGGCATGACCCCGATCCTAGGTCCGTATGCCGCCCGCTCACCTCCCGCGCTCAGCCCGCGGCGCGGTTCGCCAGACTCCCAGGCCAGCGGCGCGGCATACGGACGCAGCGCGGCATACGCAATCGACGGCACGCGGAAAGTCGCGTTGGCGCGCACAAATTTGTGCGTGCCAACGCGACTTTCTGCGCGCCAACCAAACGGGACGCCGGGGCCCGGCGAGCCTCAGCCGGAAATGCGGGTGCCCGCGCCCTCGACGCCAGCGACGATGTCGGCGATGTCGTCCAGCGATCCGATCACCGCGGTCTTGCCCGTGTTGGCGGCAAACCGGCTGGCCGCCAACACCTTCGGGCCCATCGAGCCGGCCGGCAGCACCGCGGGGTCCAACTCCTCGGGGGTTGCCGCGTCGATCTTCCGCGCCTCGGGGGTGCCGAACCCGGTGTACACCCCGTCGACGTCGGTGGCGATGACGAGCAGGTCGGCCTCCAACTCCTCCGCGAGCAACGCCGAGCAGAGGTCCTTGTCGATGACGGCCTCGACGCCGTGGAGTTTGCGGTCGCCGTCGTACATCGTCGGTATGCCGCCCCCACCAGCGCAGATGACGACCGTGTCGGCCTCGAGGAGTTTGCGGATCGGGCGCAACTCGAAGATCCGCTGCGGCTCGGGGCTGGCCACGACGCGGCGGAAGTGCGGGCCGTCGGGGGCGATCGACCAGCCCTTCTCCGCCGCGAGGGCCCGAGCCGTCGCCTCGTCGTAGATGGGACCGATGGGCTTGGTCGGGTGCGCAAACGCCGGGTCGTCGGCGGCCACCTCGACCTGGGTCAGGATCGTGGCCAGCGACTGCTCGAAGGGCACGAGGTTGCCGAGTTCCTGCTCGATGAGGTAGCCGATCATCGCCTCGGTCTCGGCGCCCAGAACGTCGAGCGGGTAGGGGTTGACCTTGTCGTAGGCCGCTTGCTGGAGCGCGAGCAGGCCGACCTGGGGGCCGTTGCCATGGGCGACGACCACCTCGTTGCCGGGGACGACCTGCGCGATCTTCTCGCAGGCGGTGCGGACGTTGGCGCGTTGGTTCTCGACCTCCATGGGTTCGCCGCGGCGAAGAAGAGCGTTGCCGCCCAAAGCAATCACGATGCGCATGAGGACTCCTTGGCTGCTAGCGGCGGCTCAGGCGAGGGTGGCCACGAGAATGGCCTTGATCGTGTGCATCCGGTTCTCGGCCTGCTCGAAGGCGATGTTGTAGTTCGACTCGAACACGTCCTCGGTCACCTCGATGCCGTTGGCCAGGTGCGGGTACTGCGCCGCGATCTGGGCGCCCACCTTGGTCTCGCTGTTGTGGAACGCCGGCAGGCAGTGCATGAACTTCACCCGCGGGTTGCCCGCGGCCGCCATCAATTCCGGGGTCACCTGGAAGGGCAGCAACTCCTCGATGCGCTCGCCCCACGTCTCGATCGGCTCGCCCATGGACACCCACACGTCGGTGTGGACGTAGTCGACACCGCGCACCGCCTCATGCGGGTCGTCGGTGACGAGGATGCGCGCGCCCGACTCGGCGGCGAACCCCTCGCACATCTGGACCAGTTCGGGTGCCGGCCACAGGTCCTTCGGTGCCCCGATCCGCACGTCCATGCCCAACTTGGCGCCGACGAGCAGGAGCGAGTTGGCGACGTTGTTGCGCCCGTCGCCGACGAAGGCAAAGGCGATCTCGTGGAGCGGCTTGGACGTGTGCTCGGTCATGGTGAGCACGTCGGCGAGCATCTGGGTCGGGTGGAACTCGTCGGTGAGCCCGTTGTAGACCGGCACCCCCGCGAACTCCGCGAGTTCGTCAACGGTGTGCTGGGAGAAGCCGCGGTATTCGATGGCGTCGTACATCCGCCCGAGGACCCGCGCGGTGTCCTTCATCGACTCCTTGTGCCCGATCTGGCTGGAGGCCGGGTCGATGTAGGTCACGTGCGCGCCCTGGTCATAGGCGGCCACCTCGAAGGCGCACCGCGTGCGGGTCGAGGTCTTCTCGAAGATGAGGGCGATGTTCTTGCCCTTGAGGCGCGGCACCTCGTCGCCGGTGTACTTGGCCCGCTTGAGGTCACGGGAGAGGTCGAGCAGGTAGTGCAGGTCCCGCTCGGTGTGGTGGACGAGGGAGAGGACGTTGCGGTTGCGGTTGTTGAAGGGCATGTCGGGCTCCTTGCGACGTTCTCGGTGAGTGGTGGGTGATGGCTGTGGCCGGGGCCGTCAACAATCCACCTATTGGTCGAATGTTGACGGCGGGGTGAGGGCTGGGACCGGGCCGGCCGTGTCAACAATCCACCTATTGGTCGAATGTTGACGGCCGGCTGGCTTGGGTCAGGGGGACGTGGTCGGATGCCGTGGGCTCTCGGATGCCGTGGGCTCTCGTATGCCGCGCCGCCGCCGGTTGGCCGGCCCCGGGGCGGCGAGCCCACGGCATACGGAAAAACCTCAGGTGTAGAGCGGGTCACGCACGATGGGGCAACTCATGCAGCGGCCACCGCCACGGCCGCGGCCGAGTTCGGAGGCCATGATGGTGATGACCTCGATGCCGGCCTTGCGCAGCTGGGTGTTGGTGTGGGTGTTGCGGTCGTAGCCGACGACGACGCCGTCGTCGAGGGCGAGCACGTTGTTGCCGTCGTCCCATTGCTCGCGCTCGGCGGCATACGAGTCCCCGGCGGTCCACACGGTGTTGAGTTTGACGCCGACGGCTTCACTGACCGAGTCGACGAGCGACTTTCCGGTGGGGCGCAGGTCGAGACCGTCTGGGGCCGACTCATCCGGGCGCAGCACGAAGGTGACCGTTTCGGAGACGACCGGCCGATAGGCGGTGACGACGTCGTGGGAGCAGAACGTGAACACCGTGTCGAGGTGCATCGCCGAACGTTTGCGCGGCAGGGCGGCGATGAGGATCTGCTCGGCGGCCCCGGCGAGGAAGAGTTCCTGGGCCAGTTGCGAAATGGCCTGGTGGGAGGTGCGTTCGCTCATGCCGACGAGGAGCACGCCCTTCTTCAGCGGCATGACGTCGCCGCCCTCGATGCTCGTCTGGCCCTTTTCGAAGCCCTGGATCGGCATCCCGAGTTCGTCGTAGTCGCCGATCCAGATGGGGAAGTCGAAGGCAGTGAACCGGGGGTGGAACTTGTAGACCGCGGACGTGAGGAGGGTTTCCTGGCGGCGGGCCGACCAGTACATCGGGTTCTGCATCACCCCGTTGAAGACCCACGCGCTGGAGTCGCGGGAGAACTGGGTGTTGGGCAGCGGCGGGAGGATGAAACCGGGGTCGGCGAGATTGTCGCGCAGCGCGGCAAGGAAGGACCCGGCGGTCTCGGCGGGGACGTCGTCGTAGGTGACCCCGCCGATGAGGAACTCGGCGAGCTTTTCGGGGACCAGGCTTTCCATCCAGGCCCGGGTCTCGCCCATGAGACCCAGACCGACCCGGTGCGGGGAGATGCGCCGGTCGAGGATCCAGTCGCGGGCGTTGGGGTCGGCCACCACTTCGGCGAGGAGTTGGTGCAGTTCGAGGACCTCGATGTCGCGGTCGTGCATCTTCGCGGCGAAGTCGAAGTGGTCGCGCTTGGCTTGGGCGACCCAGAGGACGTCGTCGAAGAGGAGTTCGTCCATGTTGCCGGGGGTGAGGCGCTCGTGGGCCAGACCGGGGGAACAGACGAGGACCGTTCGCAGGCGGCCGGCCTCGCTCCACACACCGGGGGCGGGCAAGGCGGGGGTGATGGTGGCGTCGTGCGCCGAGTTCGAGGTGGTCACGATGACCACGTCCCTTCTGGGGTTGAGCGTGGGTGAGGTGCGGATCAGACGGAGATGTTGCCGCGGATGAGTTCGATGACGCCGTAGATCGCGGCGAGGGTGACGAGGGCGACGAAGATCAGGTCGCGGGTGGTGAAGACCTGCCGGCCCGCGGACTTCCGGGCGATGACGTAGAGGACGGTGCCCACCAGGTAGGCGATCGCCGCGACGAGGACGTAGGACAGGCCACCGGCGTAGACCAGCCAGAGGGCGTATGCCGTGGCCACGGCTCCCACGACGAGGTCCCGGATCGTGAACTCCCCACGGCCGGTGACGGCCAGGACGAGTGCGTAGAGCGCGGACCACAGGTAGGGCAGCAGGATGAGGGAACTGGCGAGCAGGATCAGGCCGGTGTAGGTCGAGGAGTTGAAATAGGTCCAGATGAGCATGGCCTGGACGCACAGGTTGGTCAGCCAGAGGGCGGCGGTGGGGCTACCGGCCTTGTTGACCTTGCCGAAGACCGCGGGCAGGTTGCCGTCGCCGGCGGGGACCCGCAGGATCTCGGCGCAGAGGAGCACCCAGGCGAGGAGGGCGCCGAGGACCGAGATGATCAAGCCGATGCCGACGAAGCTCGCGCCCCAGGGACCGACGATGTGCGCCAGGACTCCACCCATGGAGGGGTCGGCCAGGGCGGCGATCTCGGCTTGCGGCATGGCGCCATAGGCGAGCAAGTTGACCAGGAGGAGCAGGGCCAAGACGAGAGCGAAACCCATGACGGTCGCCTTGCCGACGTCCGAGCGTTTGGCGGCCCGCTGGCTGTAGATCGAGGCGCCCTCGACACCGATGAACACCCACACGGTGACGAGCATCATGTTCTTGATCTGGTCCATCGTGGTGCCGAGCGCAGCAGTGCCGCCATCAGACGCGGGGACTTCGGTCACCCGGCCCCAGAAGTCGGCGGTGAAGATGCCGGCCTTGAAGGCGACCGCGGCCATGATGACGAAGGCGACGATCGGGATGATCTTGGCCGCGGTGACGACGGCGTTGAGGAGCGAGGCGCTGTGCACTCCGCGCAGGACGAGGGCGTGCACGAGCCACAAGACGATCGAGGCCGCGATGATGGCGGCCGCGGTGTTGCCCTTGCCGAAGACGGGGAAGAAGTGGCCCAAGGTGGCGAAGAGCAGGACGAAGTAGCCGACGTTGCCGATCCAGGCGCTGATCCAGTAGCCCCAGGCCGAGGTGAAGCCGACGTAGTCACCGAATCCCGCACGGGCATAGCCGTAGACGCCGCCCTCGATACCGGGCCGGGCCACACTGAGGCGCTGGAACACCAGGGCCAGGGTGAGCATCCCGACGCCGGTAATCGTCCAGCCGATGAGGAGCGGGCCCGGCGCGGCGCTGAGCGCCATTTGGGAGGGCAGTCCGAAGATTCCACCCCCGATCATGGAACCGACGACGAGAGCGGTGAGTGCCGCTAGCGGCAACCCTCGCTCCTGGACCGACCGCGTGTCTGTAGACATCGCAGCACCACCTTCTGCGCACTGCATTGTGCAATATGCCCTGTTTGGGCGGGTTTGGGGATGCTATGAGTATACTCCTTGCGGTCGATAGGGCGCACATTGCCTTGCTCACTGGATCAGCGGGGCGAAGGTCGAGCGATGGCGGGCAGGAGCGGCAGCCGACTGATGGGGCCCCCACGCGCCGGTGGAGCGGTGGCACTCGATCCTGTCGGCCAGCGTCTCGACGCGGACTCCCACGCGCGGGTGGACGGCGGAGGCCCACGGCATACCGCGTCGTTGTGACGACGCCGGGTCGGGAGACAAGGGCCCGGACCCGAGGACCACGGCATACCGACCGAGGGGCCCCGCCCCCTGGGGCCGTCCGGCGCGGGTGGCGCCTAGCCGCGCGCGATGTGGAAGCGGTCGAGGACGGCGTCGCCGAAGTCGAGGTCGCGCCAGCGACCCGAGAAGCGCAGCAGCGCCAACCCGGTGGTGGGGAAGCCGTTGCCCATGGCCTCGTGGGCGGCGATGCTGCCCTGGCCGTCGGCAAGGAGGGAGGCCAGCGCGGGCAGACCCGGAGCATGGGCGATCACCATGACGACGTTGGCGTCTTCGTCGGCGTCGCGCACCACGTCGAGGATCGCCTCGGGCGAGGCGTTGTAGAGGCGCCGGTCGACATGGACATCGGCCTCGGCGCACCCGCCGGACCACACACCTTCGGCGGTCTGCTGGGTGCGGGTACTCGAGGAGCACAGCACCTCGTCGATGCCGACGCCGTGCTCGTGGAGCCACTGACCCGCCGCCTCGGCGTCGCGGACCCCGGCGTCGGTGAGTTCTCGCTCGAGGTCACCTGCCCCTCGCAGGTCGACGGCCTCGGCGTGCCGGAGGAGGACGAGGAGTCGATCTTCAGCAGCGGTGGTCATGTACCGATAGTGCTCCCACTGGGCCCGTGCCCGCCAGCCCTGAAGTGGCACCGCGTGATGCGGGCGACGGGTGGGCGGGTATCGGCGACTGGCGGTGGGAAAGGGGCACTTCGCACCCCGACTGTCGGGGTGCGAAGTGGACGGTGGGCGGTTTAGGCAGGAAAAGGGAGACGGGTGGGGTCAGGCGGACACCGGCGCCGGAGCCGGGGTGCGGATCAGGTGGTCGAAGGCCGACAGGGCCGCCGTGGCCCCGGAGCCGCTGGCGATGGTGATCTGCTTGTAGGGCACAGTCGTGCAGTCGCCGGCCGCGAACACCCCGGGGATGTTGGTGGCCCCGCGACCGTCGATGACGATCTCGCCGCGCGCGCTGACGTCGAGGACGCCCTTGACCCATTCCGCGTTGGGCAGCAGCCCGATCTGGACGAACACGCCGTCGAGGTCCATGGTCACGGCCTCGCCGCCCTCGCGCGGCTCGCACACCAACCCGGTGACCTTGGTGCCGTCCCCGATGACGGCCGTCGTGCGCCGGCCCAGCTCGACACTCGTGTTGGGCAGGCTGGTCAACTTGTCCTGGAGCACCTGGTCCGCGCGCATCTCGTCGAGGAACTCCACGACGGTCACATGCCCGACGATGCCCGCGAGGTCGATGGCGGCCTCGACCCCGGAGTTGCCACCGCCGATGACCGCGACCCGCTTGCCCTTGAAGAGCGGCCCGTCGCAATGCGGGCAGAACGTCACGCCCTTGTTGCGGTAGGCCTCCTCGCCCTCGCAGCCCATGGTGCGCCAACGGGCGCCGGTCGCGACGATGACGGTGCGGGCCTGGAGCGAGGCGCCGGAGGCCAGGGTCACCGTGTGGTAGCCGCCGGTCTGCGTCGCGGGCACGAGCGCGGCGGCCCGCTGCCCGATGATGACCTCGACGCCGTACTCACGGACGTGAGCCTCGAGGTCGGCGGCCATCCGCGGTCCTTCGGTATGCCGCACACTCGGGTAGTTCTCGATGCCGACCGTGTCGTTGAGTTGGCCACCGAAGCGCTCGGCGACGACAGCGGTGCGAATCCCCTTGCGCGCGGTGTAGATCGCCGCACTCGCCCCGGCCGGGCCGCCGCCGATGACGAGCACCTCGAAGGGCTCCATCGCGTCCACCTTGGCTGCGGCCTTGGCGTCGGCGCCCTCGTCGACCTTGCCGAGAATGTCGGCCAGACTCATCCGGCCCTGCCCGAACACGTCGCCGTTGAGGTAGACCGTCGGCACCGCCTGGATGCCGCGCTCGGCGACCTCGTCCTGGAACACTCCGCCCTCGATGGCGACGTGCGAGATGTGCTCGGGGTTGAGCACGCTCATGATGTTGAGAGCCTGGACGACATCGGGACAGTTCTGGCACGACAAGGACATGTAAGTCTCGAAGTGCAACGGCTTGCGCAGCCCACGCACCTGCTCGGCGATCTCGTCGTCGACCTTGGGCGGGTGGCCCCCGACGTGGAGCAGGGCGAGCACGAGCGAGGTGAACTCGTGGCCGAGCGGGATGCCGGCGAAGGTCACCTCGACGTTGGTGCCCGTCCGCACGATCCGGAACGATGGGCGCCGGGTCGCGGCGTCGGCGGCGTCGCTGCGCTCATGGGTGACCAGGTCGGACAGGCCGGCGATCTCGTCGAGCAGGTCGGCGAGCTCGTGCGACTTGGGCGAGTCGTCCAGGGCGCTGACCAGCGCAATCGGGTGGCGCAGGTTGGTCAGGTAGCTGCGCAGTTGGTCCGTCAGGGTCGCGTCGAGCATCGGGTGTCCTTTTCGGGCGCGGTCAGGGCGCGGTGAGGTATGCCGCGAGCGGCGGGCTCGCGGCATACCTCACCCTTCGCGAGGGAGAGATCGGCGAGTTGTCAGATCTTGCCGACGAGGTCGATCGAGGGCTTGAGGGTGGCGGCGCCCTCTTCCCACTTGGCCGGGCAGACCTCACCGGGGTGGTTGCGGACGTACTGGGCGGCCTTGACCTTGCGGACGAGTTCGGCGGCGTTGCGGCCGACGCCCTCGCAGGTGACCTCCATGACCTGGATGATGCCGTCGGGGTCGACGAGGAAGGTCGCGCGGTCGGCGAGACCCTGGCCTTCGCGCATGTTCTCGAAGTTGTTGGTGATGACGCCGGCCGGGTCGCCGAGCATGTAGTACTTGATCTTGCCGACCGTCTCGGAGTCCTTGTGCCAGGCGGCGTGGACGTGGTGGGTGTCGGTGGAGACCGAGTACACCTCGACGCCGAGCTTCTGGAGTTCCTCGTACTGGTCGGCGAGGTCACCGAGTTCGGTGGGGCAGACGAAGGTGAAGTCGGCGGGGTAGAAGAAGAAGATCGCCCACTTGCCGAGGACGTCCGACTCGCTGACCTCGACGTACTCGCCGTTGTGGAAGGCCTGAGTGGTGAACGGCTTGATGGGGGTGTTGATGAGGGACATGGGTGTCCGGCTCCCTTGCACTCGGTTTTTTGGAGTGATTCCAGATTAGCAGGTATGCCGCGGTGCCGCACCCCCCGGGTGCAGACCCAGTTGGTCGGTGTCGGCCCGGCGCCGGGAGGCGGCATATCGAGCGCGCCATCGTCACCGGCGTCCCCCGCGACCACCCTGGTGTCGTCGCGCTGGGCCCGAGCCCCTAGTGAGCCACGGAGCGTGCTTGGCTGAAGCCTGATGGTCGTCCCCACGACCACCACTCATCAGCCAAGCGGCCATCGGCCCTCCCAGCGCGCTCTGCTTCGGGTTACCGTGCAGCACGCGGGGTGATCACACCGAACCGGAGAGCCACCGAGCGCGGGGCCATCCTGCGGCTCGCTACCGTGCAGTACGTGGGGCGATCACACCACTTTTCGCAGGGAAGCCCGCACGAGGCGCGGCCCCGCCCCACGCCCCACGCCTCAGGGGCCACCTGCGCCCCGCAAGGACCTCACCCAGTTGTCGGGCGGCACGCGGCAGCCAGGTCGTCGACCGTGGCTCACTCCCTCGATGACCGCTGCTGGTGCAGGGACCACGCCAGTCCGAGGAGACACAGCGCGCACGAGACGATGGTCAAACACCGGCTCACCGCGGCCGTGCTGCCTCCGATATCCAGGTGGGGGTGGTCCGTCGCCCAGCGCCAGGTGGTCATGGCGTTGAAGAGGAGGTATGCCGGCACGGCGAGGGTGGCCAACAGCGCGAGGACCCCACCATGGCGGCGCAGGACGCCGAGCCCGGCTACGAGGGCCGAGAGGACATGCGCGATGACCAACCAGACAACGACATCCCAGATCAACGCCGCCCAATCGGTGCCCACGGCATACCCGGATGGTGGGTTTCCCAGAAGGTCGGGTGGAAGCGGCAAGTTCGTATAGACGCCGGCGTGAAAGTCGCTTGCGTAGTAGGCGAGGATGGCGGCGGTGTAGAACGCCGAGCCGCGCCCGAAACTCAAACGCCACGTCAGGGCCGACCACTGCACGAGCGCCCCGACCGCCAGCCAACCCCAGACGACACCGATGACCTTCGAGACATACACGGGAGCCGGGCCACCACCATGGTTGGCCCAGGAGTTCCACGCCCCGAAGGCCGCCCCACCGAGGACGAGTGCCATCAGGGTCCATCGAGTCGACGCGGACCCATGAGGACGGGTAGCGGCGACGGCCATGACTCGATTCTGGCCAACTTCCGCGCGCCGGGTGCTCAGGGACGGCCCTGAGTCACCCCTGAGCAAGGGCTACTGGGTGAGGCGCTCCAAGATCAGGGAGCGGGCCGCCGCCGCGTCGGCCTGGCCTTTCATCGCCTTCATCACCTGACCGATGAGGGCCCCGACCGCCTGGACCTTGCCCTCGCGAATCTTGGCGGCCACATCCGGGTTGGCGGCGATCACCTCGTCGACGGCCGCCTCGAGGGCGCCGCTGTCCCGGTTGAGTTGCAGGCCCCGGGCATCGGCCACCTGGGTCGGCGAACCTTCCCCGTCGAGCACGCCCTCCCACACCTGGCGAGCCATCGCGTCGTTGAGGCGCCCACCCGTGACCAAACCCTCCAACTCGACGACGAGCGCCGGGCCCACACCCAGCCCCACGGCATACGAGGAAACGTCCTGACCGGCGGCGTTGGCGCGCCGGGCGATCTCACCGGACCACCACTTGCGGGCGCCCGCCGGAGTCGCCCCGGCCGCCACGCTCTCCTCGATGAGGTCGAGGAGACCGGCGTTGAGGACGTCGCGCATCTCCAGGTCGCTGAACCCGTATGCCGTCTGCAGCCGTTTCCTGCGCTGGGCCGGCGGCTCGGGCAGGCTGGCCCGCAACTCCTCGACCCACTCCGGGGCGGGCGCGACCGGGACGAGGTCGGGCTCGGGGAAGTAGCGGTAATCCTCGGCGTCGGACTTCACGCGCCCCGCCGTCGTGATCCCGGTGTCCTCGTGCCAGTGCCGGGTCTCCTGCGTCACCGCTCCCCCGGCCGCCAGGATCGCGCCGTGACGGCACATCTCGTAGCGGACCGACCGCTCGACCGAGCGCAACGAGTTGACGTTCTTGGTCTCCGAGCGGGTTCCGAACTCCGCGACACCCTTGGGCATCAGCGACAGGTTGACGTCGCAGCGCATCGAGCCCTGCTCCATCTTGACGTCGGACACGCCGAGCGCCTTGACGAGGTCGCGCAGGGTGGCGACGTAGGCGCGCGCCACTTCGGGGGCCCGCTCCCCCGCCCCGACGATCGGCTTGGTGACGATCTCGATGAGGGGGATGCCGGCCCGGTTGTAGTCGACGAGCGAGTGCGTCGCCCCGTGGATGCGGCCCGTGGCACCGCCGACGTGGAGGGACTTGCCGGTGTCCTCCTCCATGTGCGCCCGCTCGATGTCGACCCGGAACGTCGAGCCGTCCTCCAACTCGACGTCGAGGTGGCCGTTGAAGGCGATCGGCTCGTCGTACTGGCTGGTCTGGAAGTTCTTGGGCATATCCGGGTAGAAGTAGTTCTTCCGGGCAAACCGGCACCACGATGCGATCTCGCAGTTGAGCGCCAGCCCGATCCGGATCGCCGACTCGATGCCGATGGCGTTGACGACGGGCAGCGCGCCGGGCAACCCCAGGCACACCGGACACACCTGGGTGTTGGGGTCGGCCCCGAAGGTCGTCGCACACCCGCAGAACATCTTGGTCGCCGTGCCGAGTTCGACGTGGACTTCCAGCCCCATCACCGGGTCGTATGCCGCGACGACCTCGTCGTAGGCCATGAGGGCTTCGCCCGTGCTCACCTGCGTCACGATCAGGCCTCCTTGGTCTCGGTCAGGGCCGGGATGCGGTGCAGGAGGGGCCCTCCCCAGGCGTGGTGGAGGCGCTGCTCCAAGGCCGAGCCCACGGCATACAGTCGCTCGTCCTTCATGGCCGGGGCGAGAATTTGGAAGCCCACCGGGAGCCCGTCCTCGCCGGCCAAACCGCAGGGAAGGGAGATCCCCGGCACACCGGCGAGGTTGGCCGGGATCGTGGCGATGTCCTGCATGTACATCGACAACGGGTCCGACAACTTGGCCCCCAACGGGAACGCGGTCGTCGGTGCGGTGGGCGAGACGAGCACGTCGGCCTGCTCGAAGGCAGCGGCGAAATCGGCGGCGATGAGACTGCGGACCTTCTGCGCCGAGCCGTAGTAGGCGTCGTAGTAGCCCGAACTCAGGGCGTAGGTGCCCAAGATGATGCGGCGCTTGACCTCGTCGCCGAAGCCCGCGTCACGGGTGGCCGCCATGACCTGCTCGGCGCTCGGGTCGTCGATGCCCTCGGGGAAGACCCGTAGCCCGTAGCGCATGGCGTCGAACTTGGCCAGGTTGCTGCTCACCTCGCTCGGCATGACGAGGTAATAGGCGGCCAGGGCATAGACGAAGGAGGGGCAGGACACCTCGACGACCTGGGCGCCGGCATCGACGAGGTGCGCCAGGGATGAATCGAAGCGTTCGCGCACCCCGAGTTGGAATCCGTCGCCGGTCAATTCGGTGATGATGCCGATCCGCATCCCGGAGACATCGGCATTCCGGGCCGCCTCGACGACCGCCGGAACGGGCCCTGCCAGCGATGTCGAATCCATCGGGTCGTGGCCACCGATGACGCTGTGCAACAAGGCTGCATCAAGGACCGAACGGGTGCAGGGACCGGCCTGGTCGAGGGAGGAAGCCATGGCGATGAGGCCGTAGCGCGACACGCCACCATAGGTCGGTTTGACCCCGACGGTGCCGGTGACGGCCGCGGGCTGACGGATCGATCCGCCGGTGTCCGTGCCGATCGCCAGTGGGGCTTCGAAGGCCGCGAGCGCCGCCGCCGATCCGCCGCCCGAACCGCCCGGAATCCGGGTCAGGTCCCACGGGTTGCGCGTCGGGCCGTACGCCGAGTGCTCCGTGGAGGAGCCCATGGCGAATTCGTCCATGTTGGTCTTGCCGAGGATGGGCATCCCGGCGTTCTTCAGCCGGGTGACGAGGGTGGCGTCATAGGGCGGCACCCAGCCGCGCAGAATCGCGCTGCCGGCCGTGGTCGGCAGCCCGCGAGTGACGACGACGTCTTTGACGGCAATCGGCACCCCGGCGAGGACATGGACATCGTCGCCGGCGGCCCGGAGCTTGTCGACCTCGGCGGCCGAGCGCAGCGCCCCCTCGGCGTCGACATGGAGGAAGGCGTGGACCTGGTCATCGACGGCGGCGATGCGATCGAGATGGGCTTGGGTGATCTCGACCGCGGAAGCCTCGCCGGTGGCCAGAATGCTAGCCAGTTCGGCGGCACTGGTACGAATCAGGGTGGACATCAGGGTGTCAGTCCTTGAGTGGGGTCGGCGGTGAGGTACCGGGGCGGTCAGTCTTGGTCGAGGATGCGCGGCACGGAGAAGCGCTGTTCGTCGACTTCGGGGGCTCCCGAGAGCGCCTCCTGCGGGGTTAGGGAGGGCCGGACCTCGTCGAGCCGGGTGACGTTCACCAGGGGCAGCGGATGCGACATTGCCGTCATCCCCTCCGTAGGGGCCTGTTGCACGGTGGCCACCGACGTCAGGATGACGCCGAGTTCACCAACCATGCGGTCCAACTCGGCGTCCGAGAGATCGATGCGGGCGAGGTGCGCCAAATGGTCGACATCGGCCCGAGTCAGGTCTGCCATGGCGCCAGTCTAGGTGTAGGCGCCTCCCAAGCCCGGCGAAGTCAGGCCACAGCAGACCCACGGGGAAGTCAGGCGATCGACACAGCCGCTCTCGCTTGGCTGTCTTCATGACACCCACCACCACTTCCTGGAGGAGTTTGTTATGAGCCCTACCGCATTCCTGCCGCTCGTTGGGCCCGGGAGCAATTGGCGGGTCCGGATCGCGCCGCCCGTCGCGACAGCCTCAATGCCTCAGCAACGCCCGAACAACCCCACGGAGCAACTCGGGGCGCGGTTGCGGGTCGTGAGCGAGGCATTCGGTCTGGCCCGGCGAGTCGTGCGCGGCGAACTCATGCTCTTCCCGTCGTAGCCTGCGCCATGCCCGAGGCCACACGGTGGCGCGCGCCACGACGAGCGCCTCGGGCGGTCAGCGGTGACGTAGCGTCGCTCGCATGCGTGTGCTCCACCTTTCCGACACCCATCTGCATGCGCCAGAGTCCACGACTCACCACCCGGAGATCGACGCGGCGGGGCGCTTGGACACCGTTGTGGCCGCCGCGGGGGACGCCGGCCCCGTGGACGCCATCGCTCTGACGGGGGACATCTGCGACGACGGGTCTCGGGTCGGGGCCCAGGCCGTCCACGATCGGCTCACCGCGGCATACCCCAATGTGCCGATCGTTGCGGTGCCGGGCAATCACGACCGGACCGCGGTGGTCACCTCGGTGTTCGGTATGCCGCCCGCTCGGCTGGGTGCCTGGCGAGTCGTCACGGCCGCGACCAACTCGTGGGGTCGGATCGAGGGGTCGGCGAAACCTGTCGTGGCTGCGCTGGACGCCGTCGGAGCGGTCCCGACAGAGCCACTGCTGCTCCTTATGCATCATCCGCTGCGGTCGCGAAGCACGCACGAGTGGTTCGTGTTGCGTCACGGCCCGGCCCTGGCGGATCGCTTGGCCGCGCTGGCGGGGCCGGTCGTCATCCTGAGTGGGCACACGCACGAGGCGTTCGTGGCTCACGAAGGGTCGGTGTGGCATGTGGGCGCACCGTCGACGTACTACGCGATCAGCCACGACGGTCCCAACTGGACGTTCGCGCCCCACGGAGCGGGCGCTCAGGTGCTCGACCTCGACCCGGCCGGCGGGGTAACGATCACCCCGATCCGGGCCTGAGTTCGCCGCGAACCTCACCGCAGAATCGCGGCGGTTGTCTCGTCCGTGAGCAGGTCGGGACGGGCCACGACCCACCGCCGCAAGACGTCGATGACGTCGGCCCAGCCGGGTCCTTCGGTGATGATGATGGGGTTGCCGTCACCCGCGCTGATGAGGGCCTGCGCGGTGAGCCGGGTCCGCGAACCCTGGGGTGCCGGATCCCCTGGACCCCGGCCACTCCCCACCGTGGTGCGTTGCCCCGGCAGCACCTGGATTCGCGTGACGTCCGTGAGGGCGATGGCACGCAGGGTATGCCGCCCGCGCTGTTCCTTGACTCCGTTGTCGTCGAGAACGACGTAAGGCTCACGCCCGAGGAGTTGCCAGGTGGCATACCACGTGAGGAAGACCGCACCGAGGAAGACGAGGGCAACGAAGGCATACCCCACGATGATCCCGAACCACGAGTTATCAGGCTTCGTGCCCGTCCGAACGGCCACGAAGACGAAAGCCCAGGCGATCGCGGCGAAGGCGTACCCCACGATGGCGAGCCCGAGGCGGCGAATGAGCGGTGCGTGGGTGCTGGCCGATGCGACCCCCATGTCAGGCCCCCACACCCAGCGTCCGACCCGGGCCCAGCCACAACCAACTCGCCAGGGCGATGCCCAATGCCGCGAGCGCCGTCACGAACCCCCACCGCGCCACGAGCCTGCTGCGTCGACCCGGATGGGTCAGCGCCAACCCCCTGGTTCGCCGACCCCTAACGAGCAGTGGATAGGCACCGTCGGGCCTGCGGAGGAAAGGAACCCACGGGTCGCGCGTTCGCACCGCGCTCACGACTGCCTGGGCCCACAACGCGGCCGGCGCGAGCAGACCAATTGAGAGCACGATGAGGACTACGACGAGCACCCCCTCAGCCTAGAGGTCCGTAGGCGATACCGCCTGGACACGGCCCATGGGGAGTGCTCCCCATGGGCCGTCGGGTCGGATCCGTGGCACAGTGAACCCGTTGGGCGCACCAACCATGAGTGGAAAGCCAGGAAGGGGCACGCCATGCCGGGCACGTTCACCGTCGATACCGATCACTTGCGTCATCAAGCCGGCGAAATGGACTCGCTAGCGTCGTCCGTCGACGCGTGCCGCGGCGCGTTGACTACAGCGGTCAGTACTGACGCCTTCGGGATCATCTGCCGGTTCTTGGCCGGACCGGTGAACCAGGCTGGCCCACACGCGGTGGCCGGCATCGACGGCCTCTCCGAGGCGCTCAAGTGGGTCTCCGGAGGCATGACCAGCATGGCTGCCACCTACGACCTCAACGACTTGCTGGCCCAATTCACGATCGGGAAGGCCGGTGCGGGCCGATGAGCGACCTGACGGCCACCCCGGAGGCCACCCCCCTCTTCGCCGGCGCAGGTCTCGCCGACGACCTGCAGCAAATGGCTGGTGACCTGCAGAACCAAAACTGGCTCGCGGCTGGGTTGATGACCATCCCCACCGGCCTGGACCTGCTCGCCACCGCCGCTGACCCGCTCGGGGCCCTCATCGCGGCCGGCCTCGGCTGGTTGCAGGAACACTTCAAGCCGCCGAAGCAATGGCTCGACCAATTGGCCGGAGACCCGGCACAGGTCAATGCCAACGCCGAGACGTGCCACAACGTCGCGCGCGAGATCAGACGCCTGTCGGCCGAGGTGGTCAGGTCGGCCAAGGAACTCGCGCAGACGATGAGCGGGGACGCCCACGACGCCGCCGTCGCCGCGATCGAGAACATCGCTACCGCCATGGCAGCGATCGCCAACTCTCATGACGGACTGGGAACGTCTTTGACCGGGGCCGCGTCCGTGGTCACCATCGTTCGCGGCCTGGTGCGGGATGCCATCTCCCAGATCGTGGCCTCCATCTTGAGTTATGTGGCCGAGTTGGCCGTCTCCCTAGGGTTGGCAACGCCATGGGTCATCTCCCAAGCCAGCTCAAAGGTCGCCGCCTGGACCGCGAAACTCGGAGGCAAACTCAAGGCCCTGATCGAGTCCCACAGCATGCTCAAGGCCCTCCTCGAACGTGTCGGCTCGGTGTGGACCCACCTGGAGCAGACCGGGAAAGCTCTGCATGGTGAAATGCTCACGCGCAGCGGTTTCGCCCCGGGCGTGGACATGCACATCCTGCCCGCGCAGGACATGACCGAGTTGCTCGGTCGACTGAGCCACAACGCCGGACCCCTTGCGCGTCAATCCTTGAAGGACTTCTTCTTGAAGATGGCCATCGAGCATCCGCACATACTCGTGATCGATAGCACGGGCGGCGCGCACAACAGCGTCCTCCACGACACCCCGCACCCCGAATCATGACCACCGACCCGCTGCCCGACCCGTTCGGCACGCCGGAGGGGGCCCTGGCCGCCATTGAGGACGACATCGCGGGCGCCGAGGAGCGTGCCCGCCTCGCCCACGACTGGGCCAGCCAGATGATGTCCCTGAGCGCCGAGGGACGCGCTGTTCGCGGCCAGGTTCGCGTCCGCGTCAACATCGATGGGCTGATCACCGGCCTGTCCATCAGCGACGAAGTGGCCAGCCATGGGGGCCGGCAGGTCCGCACCGCCGTCCTCACTGCCCTCAAGGATGCGATGAGCCGGTTGCGGGCCACCTCGGAAGACCTGACGGCGCGTCAGTTTCCCGGCATGGATGCCACCCAGTCGGCAGTCAACGCTGAACTCAGCGTGACCCTTCGATCCCCCGACCTCGACCCGGACGACCAATCCGGCCCGCGGCAAAACCCGGGAGGCACCTGGTGACAACCTCCGACGATCTCGACTTCGGAGCCGGCCCCGACGAACGTGGACTCGCCGCCCTCCTCGAGCAGGCGCAGCGAGTGTTTGAGTGGCGGGCTTCGATCGACTCCTTGACAGCCTCGGCGGCCCACGAGGGTGTGTCCGTCGTCGTCGCTTCTCAAGGAACTTTGGAACAACTCGACATCGACGACGAGGCCTGCGCTGGTGGCGGGGCCGCCGTCACGGACAGGCTGCTGAGAGCCCTGGCCGCTGCCCAGGCGAACCTCGCCACCGCTATCAGGGCCTCGGGGGCCTCGACCTTCGGCCCCGATTCACCGCAGGTACGCACCATTGGGCGCGCCCTCGAACAGCGCGTCGGCGCTGCCGTGGCCCTGCCACCCGACCCGTCCGTGGAGCGCTGACCGGCTCGGTCCCCCCACGGCCCGGCTCAGGGGGCGCCGGTCTCCAACAGGCGCACGAAAGCAGCCTCGTCGAGGATGGGCAGCCCCAACTCGCGCGCCTTGGTCTCCTTCGAGCCCGCGCCGGGCCCCACGACGACGAAGTCGGTGTTCTTCGACACCGACCCGGCTGCCTTGCCGCCTCGCGCCAGGATGGCCTCCTTGGCCGAGTCGCGGGTGAAGCCCTCCAATGAGCCGGTGACGACGACGGTGCGACCGGCCAGCGTCGGCTCGATCGTCTCGTCCCGGGCATCGACCATGGCGACCCCGTCGGCGGCCCACTGCTCGACGATGTCGAGGTGCCAGGCGTTGTCGGGGCGGTCGAACCAGTCACGGACCGACTCGGCAATGACACTGCCCACCCCATCGACGGCCGCCAAATCCTCGGCACTTGCTGCCCGGATGGCCGCCATCGACCCGAAATGCTGGGCGAGCGCCCGGGCCGCCGTCGGGCCCACGTGGCGGATGGACAAGGCGACCAGGACCCGCCACAGCGGACGCGACCGGGCCTGCGCCAGGTTGGCCACCAACTTCTCGCCGTTGGCCGAGAGCACCCGGTCGTCGACGACCGACTCGGCCGGGTCGTTGGCCTTCGCGGCGCGGGTGTAGAGCGGCACCCGGATCAGGTCGGCGGCGGTCAACCCGAACAGCCACGCCTCGCTCGGTTCCTCCCCCCGGGTCAGCACCCCCGAATCCAGCAGCGCGATCGCGCCCTCCCAGCCCAACGCCTCGATATCGAAGGCGCCCCGCGAGGCGAGCCCGAACAGTCGCTCCCGCAACTGGCTCGGGCACGACCGTGCGTTGGGGCAGCGAATATCCTTGTCCCCCAACTTCTCCGGCGCGAGCTGCGACCCACACGACGGGCAGTGCGTGGGCATCACGAACTCGCGCTCGCTGCCATCGCGGGCCGCGACCACCGGGCCAAGCACCTCGGGAATGACATCGCCGGCCTTGCGCAACACGACGACATCGCCGATGAGCACCCCCTTGCGGCGCACCTCGTCGGCGTTGTGCAAGGTGGCCTGGCTGACGGTGGACCCGGCGACGACGACCGGCTCCATCACGGCATACGGGGTCACTCTCCCGGTGCGCCCGACGTTGACCTCGATCGAGAGCAGGCGAGTGTTGACCTCCTCGGGCGGGTACTTGAACGCAATGGCCCACCGCGGCGCCCGCGAGGTGGCGCCGAGCGCGCGCTGCACCGCAATCTGGTCGACCTTGACGACGACACCGTCGATCTCGTGCTCGGTGTCGTGGCGATGCTCGCCGGTGTGGGTGATGAAGGCGAGCACCTCCGTGATCGACCCGACGACCCGGGCCCGGTCGGACACCGGCAACCCCCAGGCGCGCAACTGCTCGTAGGCTCCGCTCAGGGTCTCGAACTCGATGCCGCTGCGCGCCCCCACCCCGTGGACGAGCAGGTGGAGGTCGCGGCTGGCGGTGACCCGCGGGTCCTTCTGCCGCAGCGACCCGGCGGCGGTGTTGCGGGGGTTGGCGAACGGCGCCTTGCCCGCCTCGACGAGCGCGGCGTTGAGGTCGGCGAAACTCGCGAGTGGGAAATAGACCTCCCCGCGGATCTCGATGAGGTCCGGCACGCCGGTGCCGACCAGCCGCTCGGGGACGCCGGCAATCGTCTTGACGTTGAGGGTGACGTCCTCCCCCGTGCGGCCGTCACCCCGGGTCAGCGCGCGGGTCAGGCGCCCGTTTTCGTAGAGCAGGTTGACGGCCAAGCCGTCGATCTTGAGTTCGCAGAGATAGTCGTATGCCGCGCCGCCGACCTCCCGCTCCACCCGCGCGGCCCAGGCGCGCATCTCTTCTTCGGAAAAGGCGTTGTCGAGACTGAGCATCCGCTCGAGGTGATCGACCGCCTCGAACCCAGTGGCGAACACCGCGCCCCCGACCTGCTGGGTGGGACTCTCGGGGGTCCGCAGACTCGGGAACTCCTCTTCGAGGGCAAGCAGGCGGCGGATGAGGGCGTCGTACTCCCCGTCGCTGATCGTCGGCGCATCCTTGACGTGGTAGGCGAACTGCGCCGCGCTCGCCTGCTCGGCAAGGTCGGTCCACTCGTGGCGGCGGGCGTCGGGCACGTCGGTCTCGGTCACCCGGACATCCTGCCGCACCCCACCGACAGCGCGACACGCCCAATCGTGAACCCGAGCGCTATTACGCATTCTGCAGTAGTGTGTGCCGCACAGGACCAGGAGGCAGGGATGGACCAGCAATTGCACCCGTCGGCAGCGGATTTCCTCGCGGCCCACGACGGCAACCTCGACGCCGCGATCGCGGCCCTGCGCGCGGCGGCCGCCACGACCGAACCAGCGGGCGGCCAGCCGACGATCGAAACGGCCCCGCGGCATACCCGACCGGCACGACCGCGCTCCGGGACCCCCATCGTCGAGGTGAGCGACCTCCGCAAGACGTACAAGGTGGGCAAACAGCGGGTCCAAGCCCTCGACGGGGTGTCGCTGACCATCGACACCGGTGAATTCGTCGCCCTCGTCGGTGCGAGCGGGAGCGGCAAATCGACCCTCCTCCAGCTCATCGGCGGCCTCGACAAGCCCAGCGAGGGCCGCGTCGTCGTCGACGGCGCCGACCTCGGCCGGATGCGCGACGGGCGGCTCTCAACCTTCCGCAACACCACGATCGGGTTCGTCTTCCAGTTCTTCTATCTCCAGCCCTTCCTGCAGTTGGTGACCAACACCGAGGTGCCCGGGATGTTCGCCCACACCAAGCGCGGCCCACGCCATGCCCGCGCCCTCGACCTCATCGAAGAGGTTGGCCTGTCCGACCGGGCCACCCACCGGCCCCGGGAGATGAGCGGTGGGCAGATGCAGCGCGCCGCCATCGCCCGGGCCCTGCTCAACACTCCCAAACTCCTCCTCGCCGACGAACCGACCGGCAACCTCGACAGCGCCGCGGGCGCCGCGATCCTCGACCTCTTCGAGCAGATCCGGGAGGAATCGGGCACGACCGTCGTCATGGTCACCCACGACGAGGACATGGCGGCGCGGGCCGACCGGGTGGTGCGATTGCGCGATGGCCGGATCGTCGCCGATGGAGCGGAGGTCGTCGCATGATCGGGCCCCGCGACACGATCACCTTGGCGCGCACCAAGATCCGCTCCAAGCGGGTCCGTTTGCTCATCACCACCATCGTCTCGGCCCTGGTCTTCGGGGTGATGGCCGGAGTGACGGTGCTGTTCACCGGGGTGAACCACAGCATCAAGGACTTCACCCGCCAGAACTTCGAGGGTCAGTTCCTCATCCAGGGCATTCCCAACCCGATCAACCACTCGGCAAGCGGTGCGGACATCTACGATCCCGCTGTCATCGCCGCCGTCCAGGAACTCAACACGGCATACCTCGCCGAACGCAAGGCGGCCGCCAAGACCTACGGCATCACCGACTACGACCCGCGCACCGAGGCGCCGGCCGTCGTCGAGGACAACAGCCCCAACGTGCCCGCGGAGTTCCGCAAGTCCGTGAACACCCTCTCGGTGGCCTACCAGCGCTACCTGGCCGGCAAGGCCAAGGAGAACTCCTCCGCCACACCGACTCTGGACACCTTCACCGGCCTGGTCAAGCCGCGAGGGGCCACCCACATCTACGCCCCGCGCAGCCTCGCCCACCTCCAGTTCCATCTGCTCGCCGGCGGCAAGGAAGACCTCAACCAGCCCGCCCCCGCGACCCAGACGAGCAGTTCCGGTAGGTCCTCCGACATCGCCGGCGGCAACTACACCATCGTCGATGAGGCGCTCGTCGCCAAGTTCGTCGTAGGAGCCAACCTGGCCCGGACGCCGGCACGCGGCATACCGGTCCTCATCACGGCCGACGACGCCCTGGCGACCTTCACGACCTTGAACCTGCCCAAGCGGCCAGCGGACTCCGGCGACCAGGTCGGCTGGTTCACCGACCTGCGCACCAAGGTCAACGGCCAGACATTCCTCACCTGCTATCGCAACGACGCCGAGCAGACGCGGGTCAGCCAGGCGCGCCAGCAGGCCAACGAGATGGCCGCCAACAAGAACAACCGCGACTACGTCAAGCCGTCGCTGATCCTCGCCCTCCCCACCACCCCGTGCGGCATGGTGACCGTCGCCTCGGACACCCGGACCGCCGCGGAGCGCAGGGCCGAGGAGAACCGGCAGGCGTTCGAGAACCAATTCACACCGGCGCAGGCCCCACTCGCCGAGGCGGTGACTTTCCAGGTCGTCGGGCTGCTGCCCTCCCCCTCCCCCAACTCCACGGGGGTCGATGCCATCCTTACCTCGATGGTGGGGGTCGACTATGGCCTCGGTGCGATCATCCCGGCCGACTCGCTCAAGGCGCTGCCCGCCGAGTTGCGGCACGACGCGTTGTTGTCCACGGCGCCGACTGCCTCGCCCGGTGGTGTCCCGCCCGAGATGGACCGCAGGTATCTGGCGGCCTTCGACAACGTCGAGGCGGCGCGCCGGGTCGTCGACACCTACTCCTGCTACACCTGGCGCCCCGAATGCGAGAGCGCCCCCTTCCAGATCATGACCTACGGTTCGAACTACCTGGCCGTCGACGACATCATGACGCACGCTCGGCCGGTGCTCCTGGTGCTGTTCGGCATCGCCTTCGGGATCGCGACCATCATCATCTGGGCCATGATGGGGCGCGTCATCGCCGATTCGCGCCGGGAGACCGCGGTGTTCCGCGCGATCGGCGCCAAGCGCTCCGACATCGTGGCCGTCTATCTCACTTACTCGCTATGGGTTGCGGTGCGGATCGTCGTCATTGCTGCCGTGATCGCCGGCGGCATCGCGGTACTCATCGAGGTCTTGTATGCCGCCCGCGCCACGCACGTCGCGCAACTCGCGTTTGCCGTGTTCACCCCGCAGCCGCGGTTCTCATTCGTCGGGTTGACCAGCCCGGTGCTCGCCGTCATCTTCGGCGGCATCGTCGTCATGTCCCTCGTGGCGATCGCCCCGCCGTTGCTGCGCAACATCCGCCGCAACCCGATCAAGGACATGCGCGACGAGTAAACTCGCCCCCGATTCTACCGTCCAAGGGTAGAATCGGGGCATGCCGACGCTCAACATCAAGGACCCCCAGGTGCACGCCATGGCGCACGAACTGGCCCGGCTGCGGCATACGACCGCCACCGGAGCGGTCCGCGACGCGCTCCGGGATGCCCTCGTCCACGAACAGCGGCGAAGCCGCGAGGGGATGGCGCAAGCCCTCCTTGAGATTGGCCGGCGGAGTGCCGCCAAACCCGAGCCCTTCCTCACCGACGACGATCTCTACGACGAGATGGGGCTGCCCAAGTGATCCTCGAGACCTCGGCGATCGTCGCTATCCTGCGCGACGAGCCCGAGGCGGCCGATTTCACGCAAGCCATTGAGGACGCAGACTCGGTATCGGTCTCAGCCGCGACGGTGGTCGAGGCCCACCTAGTGCTCGGCCATGCCCGACGAACCGATCTGGACGCCTTGCTGGCGAGATCCTTCGCCAGGGTTCACCCCGTCACCGCGGACCATGCCGAACACGCGCGCCGCGCGCACGACCGGTATGGCCGCGGTTCGGGATCACGGGCGCGACTCAACTTCGGCGATTGCTTCTCCTACGCCCTGGCCAAGGCCACCGGCGAGCCACTCCTCTTCAAGGGCGACGACTTCGGGCACACGGACATCACCCCGGCCCGCTGAACCGGTACCGCGACCGGGTCCACCCCCCTCGGACGTGACCGAACGGACCTAGCCAAGCGCGCGGCATACCGGTTGGATGGGGGCGAGGACATCACACCCACGCCCGCCCCACGGAGGCTCCCCCATGACCAACCTGGCGACCCTGCTCACCAACGCCTCGGCGACCGCCGGGGACCATGCCGCAATCCGGATCAGCGGGCAGGCCCTGACCTACCGGCAACTCCACGGCCTGGCCGCTCAAGTGGCCGGTTCACTGCGCGCGGCCGGCGTCGAACCCGGCGACCGGGTGGCGCTCATCCTGCCCAACGTGCCCGCCTACCCGGTGACCTTCTGGGGTGCGCTGCTGGCCGGGGCGACGGTCGTCCCGATGAACCCGCTGCTCAAGCGCGGCGAGATCGAGTATTTCTTCGGCGACAGCGGCGCCAAGGTTGCCTTCGTCTGGCCCGACTTCGTCGGCGAAGCCCAGGCGGGCGCGGCGTCCACCGGCACCCAGGTCATCCCCTGCACCCCCCTCGGCCCGGTCGAGGGTGCGCTGCCGAGCGGCACCCCCCTCGCCGAACCCACTCCGCGCGAGGACCAGGACACCGCCGTCATCCTCTACACCAGCGGCACGACCGGCCGGCCCAAGGGCGCCGAACTCACCAACGCCAACCTGCGCCTCAACGCGCAGCGCTCCAGTTCGGCGATCCTCGAGATCCACCCCGAGGACGTCTTGCTCGGGGCGCTCCCCCTCTTCCACGTCTTCGGCCTCACCGTCGGGCTGCTCGCGGCCACGAACGTCGGTGCCTCGCTGGCGATCATTCCCCGCTTCGATCCCGCGGTGGCCATCGAGACGATCAACACCGAGAAGGTCTCGCTCTTCCTCGGGGTCCCGACGATGTATGCCGCGATCCTCCACCACCCCGACGCCGCCACCATGGACTCCTCGTCGCTGCGCGCCTGCGCCAGTGGCGGATCCGCGATGCCGCTGGAGGTCATGCGGGCCTTCGAGGAGAAGTTCGGCTGCATCATCATGGAGGGCTACGGGCTGTCCGAGACGAGCCCGGTCGCGAGTTTCAACCTGCCCGACCGGCCGCGCAAACCCGGCACCATCGGTGTGTCGATCCCCGGCTGCGAGATGCGCTGCGTCGACCTCGAGGGCAACGAGGTGCCCGTCGGTGAGGTCGGCGAAATCGCCATCCGTGGCGACAACGTCATGAAGGGCTACTGGCGCAAGCCGGAGGCGACCGCCGAGGCCATCCCGGACGGCTGGTTCCGCACCGGTGACCTCGCGACCATGGACGACGAGGGCTACTTCACCATCGTCGACCGCAAGAAGGACCTCATCCTGCGCGGTGGCATGAACGTCTATCCGCGCGAGGTCGAGGAACTCCTCTACACCCACCCCGACGTGCTCGAAGCCGCCGTCGTCGGCATTCCCGACGAGTTGCTCGGCGAGCAGATCGGGGCCGCGGTCGCGCTGCGCCCCGGCTCGACCACCACCCCGGAGGACCTCATCGAATGGTCCAAGGAGCGGATCGCCGCCTACAAGTACCCCCGGTCGGTGTGGATCGTCAACGAGTTGCCGAAGGGCCCGACGGGGAAGATCCTGCGCCGCGAGGTCCACGCCCCGAGCGATTGATGACGACGGCGCAACTGAGCACGATCGCAAAACCGGCCAGTTGCGCCACGCCGAGGCGTTCGCCGAGGACGAGCACGCCGAGGAGGACGGACACGACGGGGATCAGGTAGGTCACCGTCGTGCTCACCACCGCGCCCACGGCCCGGGCCACGTCGTATTGGAGCATGTAGGCCAGTCCGGTGCCCACGAACCCGAGGATCGCCACGCAGGTGAGCGCCAGCCAGATCGGGTATGCCGCGTGCCGCCCGTCGCCGACCGCGGTCCCGGCGTGCGTGGCGAGCGAGAACGGTGTCGCCACGGTGTCGCGGTGCAGCCCCCACCAGGTGAGCCATCCGGGCAGGGCCAAGACGGCACCACAGAGCAGCAGGGCGGTCGGTTGGGACAGGCCGCCGAGGTCGGCGTCGGCGAGGAAGCGCCGGTTCCAGGTCCACCCCACGCCGTAGCAGGCACCGGAGAGCACGACGATGAGGAAGCCCAGCGGGTCGGGGCGGCCGCCGGCGTTCCATGGTTCGGCGATGACGATGACCCCGAGGAAGCCGAGGCCGACGGCGGCGAGGGCGGCGGGCCGGAGCCGTTGCGCGGGCAGCAGCACCAGCGCGGCGAGGACCGCGCTGATCGGGGTGGTCGCGTTGCCGATGCCCGCGAGCGCCGACGCCACCCGGGTTTCGCCGATGACGAACCCGGTGAAGGGCAGCACGGTCAGCCACAGGCTGCAGAAGGCGAGGTGCGCCCAGACTCGCCGGTCGCGGGGCAGCCGGGTCCCGGTGAGGCGCGCGAGCAGGGCGAGGATCACGGCGCCACTGAAGATCCGGAAGGTCGCGATCTGGATCGGGTCGAGCGCGGAGAGCCCGACCTTCATGAAGAGGAAACTGCTCCCCCAGATGAGCGCGAGCAGGACGAACTTGACCTGCCAGGGCAGGCGGGGCGTGTGCGTCATCGCTCCTGACTCTCGGCGAGTTCGCGGGCGACGTCGAGGGCGATGCGGTGCGCGGTGATGGCCTCGCTCGCGGCGAGCCCGGCCAGCCCGCAGGTCGGGGTCACGGTCACTTCGGCCAGCCACTCCGGTCCCAGCCCGGCGCGTTCGAGGGCCCGGCGGATGCCGTCCGCCACCGCCTGGACCCGCAGCGCGCCCGCCGCGCCGAGAGCGGTCGGCAGGCACCCGGCATACAGGGCGATGCCGGCTTCGAGGGTGAGGGCCACCGATTCCCAGCGGGCCGGGGAGGCGTCGGTGACGTCGATCGAGACCGCGCCGGGGGCGAGGGCACGCAGCAACGGGAGGGGGGCGCGGGGGTGGCAGCAGTGGATCACCGTCGGGCCGCTGGTCGCGGCGAGGACCTCGCGCAACCCGGCGGCAACGACCTGGCGGTCGACGGCGCGGACCTTGCCGAAGCCGGACGCGGTGGGCAGCGTGCCTTCGAGGACGGCGGGCAGCGAGGGTTCGTCGAGTTGGAGGGTGATGTCGGCGCCGGGGACGAGGCGGCGGAGATCGGCGAGGTGGCGGCGGATGCCTTCGGCGAGGGATTGGACGATCTCACGGGCGGCGCCGTCGTCGGTGACGGCGCGTTCGCCCCGGTGGAGTTCGACCGAGGCGGCCAAGGTCCACGGGCCGGCGACCTGGGCCTTGAGCGGGCCGGCATACCCGTCGTAGGCCGCGGCGAGTTCGTCGAGGTCCTCGGTCCAGAAGGAGGCGGTGCGGCGGGCGTCCCGCCCAGGGCGGTCGGTGAAGCGCCAGCCGCTCGGTTGAAGGTCGACGGGCAGTTCGACGAGGAGGCCGGCGGCGCGCCCGATGAGGTCCGCGCCGGGACCGCGGGCGGGGGTTTCGGGCACGTAGGGCAGCCCGAGGGCGTCGGCGTCGAGCATGAGGTCGCGCACGGTGACGATCGCCTCGCGCGCACTCGTGCCGGGAAAGGAGCCAAGGCCGGTCGCGCGTGTCACCGGGTCATTGTGTCCGATGTCGTCCATGCCTCACCTCCACCGCCACCATCGCGAACAACGGGCCAGCCGCCGATCAGCCTGCCGCCCGTCCGCCCGGCCGCCCGTTCACAATCGACCAATAGGTGGATTGTTTACACCGAGGTCGTCAGGGACGTTGACGGCCGGTACAGCCATCCGTTCACAACCCACCAATTGGTCGATTGTTTACACCGAGGTCGTCAGGGACGTTGACGGCCGGTACAGCCATCCGTTCACAACCCACCAATAGGTCGATTGTTTACACCGGGCCGGGCCCGGCGTCGCTCAGAGCCGGCGCTGGGTATGCCGCGACGAGGGCGTTCACGGAGGCCGGCACCGGGCCGAGTGCCCACGGCGCGGGCTGCGGGGATCCCGCGGTCACGGCCAGGGGCACCACCCCGCACCAGGCGGCGTGCTCTTCGTCGGGCTCACCGGGTGGGCCCACGCGCTCCTTGTAGAGCCACGACCCGTCCTCGATCGGCAGGGCGAGAGTGAGGGTGGCAGCGAGTTCCTTGGGTAGGGAGGCCCGCACCTCGTGGGTGCGCCCGGGCAGGATGCGGTTGGAGAGCAGGTCCAAAGCCCGGGACGCCTCGTCGGAGGCCAGGACGGCGAAGGTGCCCCGCAGGACCGCGCTGCGGTAGTTGGCCGACGATTCGAAGGTCGACTCGGCGACGACGATGCCGTCGATGGCCGTCACGGAGAAGGCCGCGGGCGCGCCCTGCGCGAGTTGCCGCATTGCCCCGGCCCCCGTCGAGCCGTGAATGAGCACCCGGTCGCCGTCGCGAGCGAACAGCACCGGCACGACCCACGGCATACCCTCATCGACGGTGGCCACGGTGGCGACCAATGCCTCGTCGAGCAGCGCATCGAGACGGGCTCGGTCGCTGCCGGAACCGCGCTCGGGTTTGCGGGTGAGGCGGGTGCGGTCGGCCATGCCCGCCAGTCAAGCAGAACTGCTCGACGGCGCGCGGTCGTGCCCGGATGCCGCGAACGTCATCGCTCGGCGGGCCTACTCCTCGAGGCTGGTCGATGGGGTCGGTGCGGCGTCCGGGGCCAGGGCCACCGCGGGCCCTGGGCCAAGGAGACGAGCCAGCCGCCGATGTAGGAAAGCGATCGCCCCGACGAAGGGCACGGTTGCGCACCACGTCGCCAGCACCGGGTTGAGCCACTCGAAACGCGGGGTGAGCACGGCCACCACGACGGTGAGGACGGCGGCCCCGGTCAACCCCTCGGCGGCCACTTGGCCGGCGGAACCCGAGCCCACGAGGGCCAACCCGGCCAGCGACAGGATGACGAGGACGAACGGGATGAGCAGCAGCCAGGCCACTCCGCCGTGGAGGAGCGCGTGGGAATCGGCGAGCAGTTTGGCGAAGCCCACGGAGAGGAACACCAGGCCCAGGTGGAGCGGCACGTGGAGGGTGGCCCACATGACCCGGCGGCGCCCGCTCCCACCGGCGTCGCCGCGCACGATCACCCCGAAATAGCCCCACCACACGGTCGTGATGACGACGAGGATCAGGACGAGGGCGGCGATCCGGAACTTGTTGAGCCCGTTGGCGTCATCGGCCAGCCCGACCTTGACGAAGGACTCACCGAGCACGATCATCGTCAGTTCGCCGAACCGGTGGGTGAACGTGTGGGCCGACTCGTCGCCGTCGCGCAGGAAGCGGATGGCGACCCGGATGACCAGGATGATCGCGAGCGGCCAGGCGACAAGGAAGCCGAAGGCGGGCAGCGCCCATTCGCTGGCGAACAGTCCCGCGGCCAGGACCAAGAGCAGGATTTCGACCCGGCCGCTCGCCGAGCCTTCACCGCGCGACTCCACCGCGACGAGGGCGGCCACTGAGAGCATCCCGCCCCCGAGCAGCACCCCGATGAGTTCGACCGTCTGGGCCACCTGACCACCGGCGCTTACCGCGGCGCTGAGGACGAATCCCATCTGGACCGCCACCAGCCACACCCGGCGCGGCCCCACCGGCATCCGGTTCATCACCAGCGAGGTGACCAGCCACATCGACCACAGCATCGAGAAGACCAGGGCGATCCAGATGGCGTTGAGCACGGTGTACTCGAACGAGAACGAACTGGAGAGCACCAGGATGGCCGCGACATAGGCCAGGTCGTAGAAGAGGTTGTGCCACATGGGCTCGGGCCACACGCGGGCCACGGCTTGCTCCGAGGTCGTGCTAGTCGCCACGGATCCTCACCCTAGTCGCCACCGGCGACCCGACTCGGGGGACCACGCCACCTCAATATTCCTGCGTGATCGTCGCCGACCCGACGACGCGGGTCCCGTCGTAGAGCACCACCGCCTGACCCGGCGCTACTCCCCGCACCCGCTGGGCCAGCCGGACCCGCACCCGCCCGTCAGCGAGCACCAAGGCCGTCGCCGGCACCTCCTCGCCGTGGGCCCGGACCTGCGCACCGACCTCCAACTCCCCGGCCGGCACCGCCCCGCACCAGCGGGCGTCGACACCGACGATGTCCTCGATCCCGAGCAGATCGGCGGTGCCGATGACGACCCGATGCGCCCGAGCGTCGATCCCCACGACATAGCGAGGCCGCCCGTCCAGGCTCCCCCGGTCCAGCCCGAGACCGCGTCGCTGGCCAATGGTGAACCCATAGGTGCCCGTATGCCGCCCGAGCACCTCCCCGTCCGTGCTCACCACCTCGCCGGGGCGCTCCCCGAGGGCTCGGGTGAGGAACCCGCGGGTGTCGCCGTCCGGGATGAAGCAGATGTCGTGGCTGTCGGGCTTCTTGGCCACCGCGAAACCGCGGGCAGCCGCCTCGGCCCGCACCTCGTCCTTGGTCAAATCACCCAGCGGGAAGAAGGCATGCGCCAATTGGTCGGCATCGAGCACCCCGAGGACGTAACTCTGGTCCTTGGCCGGGTCGACGCCCCGATGCAACTCCCGCTCCCCGCCGGGACCCTCGACGATGCGCGCGTAATGCCCGGTGGCCACCGCATCGAAGCCCAACGCCAGGGCCTTGTCGAGGAGAGCGGCGAACTTGATCTTCTCGTTGCAGCGTAGGCAAGGGTTGGGGGTGCGGCCCGCGGCATACTCGGCGACGAAATCCTCCACGACATCGGTGGCGAACCGGTCGGCGAGATCCCAGACGTAGAAGGGGACGCCAAGCCGGTCGGCGACCCGGCGGGCATCGCCGGCGTCCTCGAGGGTGCAGCAGCCGCGGGCGGACTCGCGCAAGGTGGCCGCCGACCGCGACAAGGCCAAATGGACCCCGACGACCTCGTGGCCGGCGTCCAGCATCCGGGCCGCCGCGACCGCGGAGTCGACCCCGCCGCTCATCGCGGCGACGACCCGCATCACGACCTCCGGGCCGCGCGGCGGGCGCGCTCGACGACACCGGGTAGGGCCGCCAAGAAGGCGTCGACATCGGCGTCCGTACTCGGGTGCCCCAGGCTCAACCGCAGTGCCCCACGCGCCTCCCGCTCGGAGTAGCCCATGGCGAGCAGCACGTGACTGGGCCGCGGCACCCCCGCCTGACAGGCCGACCCGGTGCTCACCTCGACCCCGGCGGCATCGAGCAGGTAGAGCAGCGAGTCGCCGTCGGTGCCGGGCACGAGCAGGTGGGCGTTGCCGGGCACGCGCTCCTCGACATCGCCGGGGCGCCAGCACCCACTCACCGTGATGCCCAGCCCTAGCCCCATGGCCCCCTCGACGAGCCGGTCGCGCAATGCGACGAGCCGCTTGGCCTCGACGTCACGCTCGGCGACGGCGAGGTCGAGGGCGACGGCGAAGGCGTGGACACCGGCCGCGTCGAGGGTGCCACTGCGCACCTGCCGTTCCTGGCCGCCGCCATGCGCCAGGGGCACGAGAGCGACCTGGCGGCCGGCGACAAGTGCCCCGACCCCGACCGGGCCGCCGAGTTTGTGGGCGGTGACCGTCATGAGATCCAGCCCGCTCGCGGCGAACTCCAGGGGCAGGTGCCCCACCGCCTGCACCGCGTCGGAGTGCATCGGTATGCCGTGCGCGTGCGCGATCTCCGCCAACTCGGCGATCGGCTGGACCGTGCCCACCTCGTTGTTCGCCCAGATGACGCTGACGAGCGACACCTCCGAGCCCAGCTCGTCGAGCACCCTCGCCAGGTCGTCCGGGGCGACGTGGCCGCAGCGGTCGGGCTCGAGCCAGGAGACCTGCGCGGACCCGGTCTCGACGAGGTGCTCGACCGGGTCGAGGACGGCGTGGTGCTCGATGCCGCTGACGACGAGCCGGCGCCGCGCAGGGTCGGCACCGACGCGCGCCCAGTGCCCGCCCTTGATCGCGAGGTTGTCGGCCTCGGTGCCGCCGCTGGTGAAGATGATCTCCGAGGGGCGCGCTCCCAGGGCCGCGGCGATGCGTTCGCGCGACTCCTCCACGAGGGCCCGGGCCGCCCGCCCGGCCGTGTGCAGCGAACTCGGGTTGCCCACGCGAGCCAGCGCCGCGGCATACGCCTCGATCGCGACGGGTCGCATCGGCGTGGTCGCCGCATGGTCGAGGTATGCCGTCACCGCGCCAGTGTACGGAGCAGCACCAACACCCCATCCCGGTCCGCACCCCAGCGCCCCATCCCGGCCACTCTCCGACCCGGTTCCGCCCGATCCCGACCCGGCCCCTCCGTTTCTGCAGGAGCCGCCGTTCTGTCCATAACCCACCTATTGGTCAATTGTTGACGCGGACGCAGGTCGGTCAACAACCCACCTATTGGTCGATTGTTGACGCGGGGGCACGTCGGTCAACAACCCACCTATTGGTCGATTGTTGACGCGGGGGCAGGTCGGTCAACAACCCACCTATTGGTCGATTGTTGACGCGGGCGCACGTCTGGGCGGGTCACCCAGGCGGAGCGTCGGGTCCCAGGGCCTCGCCGTGGGCAGCGCGGCGGGCGCGCTCGGCGAGCAAGTGGGTGTCGGTGCGGGCGTCGTAGCCCCAGAACTCCCGCAAGGCCGCCGCGGCGAGCACCACCCCGACGATGCTCGCGACCCCGCCGACGCTGATCGCCTCGCGCACCCCGAACGTGTCGGCGGTGTAACCGGCCCGGATCTGGGCGCCGAGCGGCCCGACCGAGTAGGACAGCATCTCGATGCCGGCCAGCCGGCCCCGCAGCGTCTCTGGGATCGACTGGTTCCACAAGGTCATCCGGAACACCGCCGACGTCATGTCGGCCGCACCGGCGGCAGCCAGGGCCAGGCAACACAGCCAGAACGCCGGCGCCTGGCCGGCGAGGGCGATGAACGCCCCGTAGGTGGCCGCCGCCACGACGACGACCTTGCCGTAGGAGTGAATGCGCTTGTGCCACCCGGACAGGCCCGAGGCAACCAGCGCCCCGAGGGTCTCGGACGTGTAGAGCAGCCCGAGAAGATGAGGCTGCCGAAAGATCGTCTCCGCCAACGCCGGAAACAGCACGATCGGCATGGCGAGGAACATGACCGCGATGTCAACGAGGTAGGTGCCGAGCAGGTCCCTGCGCGAGACGGCATACCGGATGCCCTCCGCGATCCCGCTCAACGACGGCGCGGTCGTCTGCTCGCGGTGCGGGTAGGAACCCATCCGCAGGTAGAGCACGGTCGCGATGGCGATGCCGACGACATCGACGGTGAAACACCAGCTGGCGCCGGCGGTCGTGAGGAGGATGCCGCCGATCGTCGGGCCGAGGAGGTTGCCGGCCTGCCAGCCGAAGGAGTTGAGGGCATTGGCGGCGGGCAACTCGTCGTGGGTGACGGTGCGCGGCAACAGCGCCTCCCGGCTGGGTCGTTGGAGCGCGCCGGCGCTGACGAGGAACGGCGCGATGACGAAGAGCACCCAGATGCGCGGCTGCGGCGCAAAGGCGTTGAGCGCAAGCAGGGCGGTGAAGAACACCTGGGCCAGGCCGGTGCCGACGAGCATCCGCTGCCGGTCGACGTGGTCGGCGAGCGCGCCACCCCACAGTCCGGCCGCCAGCAACGGCACGAGTTCGACGACCCCGATGAGGCCGACCATCGTGTTCGACCCGGTGAGCGTGTAGATGAGATAGGGGACCGCGACGTAGGAGATCGCCTGGCCGAGGTAGAACACGGTGCCGGCGATGACGAGCAACCGGAAGTCGCGCGAGCGCCGCGCGGGCGTGAGGTCCAGCCGCAACGCCTTGAGCCGATCGAGGACACCCACGAAGGGCCATCCTGGCACGCGGACGCGAGCGCGCGGCATACGGACCGACAATCCGTATGCCGCGCGCTCGCGTTGCGGGTGAGCCTGCGGCTCAGCCCTTGCGCTTCTTCACCTCGTCGGTGGCCTGCGGGAGGACGTTGAAGAGGTCACCGATGACGCCGAAGTCGACCAACTCGAAGATCGGGGCTTCCTCGTCCTTGTTGATCGCGATGATCGTCTTCGAGGTCTGCATGCCGGCCCGGTGCTGGATCGCCCCGGAGATGCCGCAGGCGACGTAGAGCTGCGGGGAGACCTGCTTGCCGGTCTGGCCGACCTGGTTGCTGTGGGGGTACCAGCCCGCGTCGACCGCGGCCCGGCTCGCGCCCACGGCCGCACCGAGGGTGTCGGCGAAACCCTCGACCGGGGAGAAGTCGCCGCCGGTGCCGCGACCGCCGGAGACGACGATCGAGGCCTCGGTGAGTTCGGGGCGGCCCGACTTGGCCTTCGGCTTGCGCTCGGTGATCGGCGCCGCCTTGGCGAGGTCGGAGAGGGCCACGTCGACCCGCTCGATGGCGCCCGCGGCCGGGGCCGGCGAGATCGCCGCCGAGTTGGGCTTGACGGCGATGATCGCCGCGCCCTTGGTGACCTGCGACTTCACGGTGTAGGAGCCCGCGAAGGCCGACTGGGTCGCCACCGGGCCACCGTCACCGGCTTGGACATCCACCGCGTCGGTGATGACGCCGGACTCGGTCTTGATGGCGAGGCGGGCCGCGACTTCCTTGCCGATGGAGTTGCTCGGGATGAGCACCGCGACCGGGTTGGTCTTGGCGACCACGGCGGCGAGCACCTCGGCCTGCGGGGCCACGAGGTGACCGAGCGCGGCCGGGTCGTCGAAGACGTAGACCTTGCCGGCGCCGTACTTGGCCAGCGTCACCTGCGCGGTCTCGGCGCCCGGGCCGATGTGGACGGCCGAGGGCTCGCCGAGGCGGCGCGCGATGGTCAACAACTCGGCGGTTGCCTTGCGCAACTTGCCGTCGACGTGGTCGACCAGGATGAGAACTTCGCCCATGGGGAAACTACCTACCTTCTCTTTCCGGATCGATCAGAGGAACTTGTGGGCGGCGAGGAACTCGGCCAACTTCACGCCGCCGTCGCCTTCGTCGGTGATGATTTCGCCCTGCTGACGCGGCGGGCGCTTGGCGACCTCGACGACCTTGGTCCAGGAGTTGGCCAGGCCGACCTGCGAGGCGTCGAGGCCGAGGTCAGCGAGGGTCCACTGCTCGACCGGCTTCTTCTTGGCGGCCATGATCCCCTTGAACGAGGG
>Ga0208938_1000044_pt1 | contig 126585 bp, 109 predicted proteins | sample AD_UKC125_MetaG_FD_184434 | JGI IMG/M metagenome (GOLD analysis project Ga0208938, IMG submission 184434) | Active sludge microbial communities of municipal wastewater-treating anaerobic digesters from USA - AD_UKC125_MetaG (SPAdes) (version 2) | ecosystem: Engineered > Bioreactor > Anaerobic...
ATCAAAACACCGCCGAGAAAACAGCGCTCCCTTCAAAATCAAGGGCTAACCCGGCGCTCAACCTCGCTCCCTTCGGTCGCTGGACGCTGCGCGATAAAGCCGCGCAGCGCCGGTTAGCTCTACGTTAGCCATTTTCTATTCCTTAACAGACAGGATCACTTATGCGATTTATCTCATTGGCAATTATGTCGTTGGCCGTGTCTGCATGTATATCCAACAAAGCAATGCCCGAGAGGGCGATTCAAAATTCCGCGCCAAATACATCACTGATGGCATTTGAGGAAGTTTGCATAAGAACAGCCCCTTCATTTTCTGGTGCCAAAGTTGCAGCCGCAAAATATGGCATAACTGACATTGAAGATATGGGGTTTACGCATAGTGGGATGTCCAAAGATCACAGCATAGGCGTTCAAATTAAGCCCAATAATGAGTGCGTGATTACGACGCCTTCACAGAAAGCTCCCGATTTGACCAGAGAGTTTTTGCAACTGGTGAGCCGAAATTCGAACACAGCCGCATCAACCAGAGTTCCAATGAAAGCACAAATAGAAGGGGCGACATTTATCTTTCACCATGATCGAAAAGGTGGTGAAGCATTTGTAATGTTGAAGGCAAATGGCTAACCCTTCGGTCAACCGGACCTGCCGCAAGCGGCAGTCCGGTTACCTTCAACGGTTGGGCCGCCAGACTGGAACCAAGGAGCAAGAATAAAATGCATTTATTAACCCGGCAATCAAATAGCGATTAGTGATAAAATATTGGGCATGGAAAAGATTGATGCCCGAAAACCACCCCGCGAAGCCCAAGACGAAATGCGTCGGCAGGCGATGCGGATGCGTGCGGAATTGAAATTACCCTGGAAGGAAATTGCGCGGGTGGTGGGCGTCAATATCAATACGGTTATTGGTTGGTCCAAGCGTTATTCAATGGAGGGAGAGTCTGGCCTGAAATCGAAGACGCGCGGGCGTCGGTATTTGTCGGGAAGGAGGCTGAGCCTGGCTCAGGAATGGCGGTTGCGCTCGATCATTGTGGGCGAGAACCCCAAGCAATTGAGTCTGCCGTTCGCCTTGTGGAACCGACGTGCGGTCATGCCACTGGTCAAAGTGCTGTTCGACATTGAAATGCCGATTCGGACGGTCGGCGAATACCTGTTGCGCTGGGGTTACACCCCGCAACGCCCGATGAAGCGGGCGCTGGAACAGAATCCGGTGAAGGTTGCGCAATGGCTGAACGACACCTCTCCGAGCATTGCGGCACGAGCCAAAGCCGAAGGGGCAACGATCTACTGGGCTGACGAGACGGCGGTGGCGGAAGATGGTCATTGGCTTCGAGGCTATGCGCCAGCCGGACAGACGCCCGTTCTGGTTGCACCGAGCAAGCGACATGGCCTGTCGATGGTTTCCGCGATCAGTAATCAGGGACTGGTGCGCTTCGAGTTCATTGAAGAAGCGATGAATACGGATCTGTTCATCGGCTTCATGGCGCGCCTGATTGCCGACAACCGTCAGAAAGTCTTTCTGATTCTCGACAACCTGAAGGTGCATCACGCGACGCTTGTGACGGCCTGGCTGGCGGAGCGCGAAGATCGGATCGACGTCTTCTATCTCCCGCCTTATTCGCCGGAGATCAATCCCGACGACTACTTGAATCGGGACTTCAAAACCGAGTTGCGTTCCTCTGATCGCGCCACCAGCAAAAAAGCGTTGCTGCAAAAGGCGAGCCAATTCATGGAATTTCTCAGCAAAACACCTGAACGGGTTATGGCTTATTTCAATCATTCGGCTGTCCAGTATGCCGCAAGTCAGACTATTTGATTGCCGGGTTAATAAGACATCAGGCTGTTCAGGCTGGAAAATACTAGGGCGCATGTCATGGGGCGGCGTGAGGAGTTTTGCGCGTTATCGGCTGGTCGGCGTATCCGCCGTGGTGCCGGGCGGGCGGCGCGGAGGGCAACCGGCCAACAGCGCGTGCAAGTCCACCAGACCGCTGATATGCAGACTGGCGTTGGCGGCGCAGGGTACGCCGGGTCGCAGGATCTGCACGGTGCGCATGCCCAGGCGGTTGCCAGCGGCGATTTCCGATTCGGCGCTGTCGCCGACGACGAGCACGTGCGCCGGATGCAGGTCGTGGTCACTCAGAATCCGCGCGAACAAGGCCTGTTTGCCTTGGCGGGCAGGTTCGTCGATGGCATCGATATGGATGCCGGTGAACATCGGCGTCAGGCCCAGGGCGTCGATCTTGCTCTGCTGTAGAACGCGGAATCCGGAAGTGACGAGAAAGCGGGCGACCGGCAATTCCGGCAACGTCGCCAGATCGTCGTAGCCGCGCAACGGGGTGTCGACCCGCAGGCGCGCGAATTCCCGCCAGGCGGCGGCGCGCATGGCATCGGAAAAATCATGGCGATGTGCCACCCAATCGAGCGGATGTCGCCAAATGTCGGCGAAGGCGGCTTGCAGGCGCGCTTCCGACAGGCGTCCGCGATTGACGGCCCGGATCGCCGCCAGCGCCGGCTCGACCAGCGCCGCGCCGATCTCGGCGGTGGCGAGGAGGCAGTTGTCGAGGTCGAAGACAATCGCCTCGACAGCCGGCATGGGCACGGTCAACGGGAGACGAGCGTTCAGCCGGCGACCGGGTCGCCAGCCGGTTTGGGCGGCTCGGGTTTGATCCGATACCACGCCGCGTACAGGGCTGGCAGAAACAACAGCGTCAGCAGCGTGGCGACGATCAGCCCGCCCATGATCGCCACGGCCATCGGTCCCCAGAAGACGCTGCGCGTCAGCGGGATCATCGCCAGGATGGCGGCGGCGGCGGTGAGCATGATCGGCCGGAATCGACGCACGGTCGAGCCGACCACCGCTTCCCAGGCCGGTTTGCCGGCTTTTTCGTCCTGTTCGATCTGGTCGACCAGGATCACCGCGTTGCGCATGATCATCCCGGACAGCGCGATGACCCCGAGGTTGGCGACGAAGCCGAAGGGGACGTTGAAAACCAGCAAGGCCATCGCCACGCCGATCAAACCCAGCGGCGCGGTCAGCAACACCAGCACCGTGCGACCGATGTTCTGTAGCTGAATCATCAGCAAGGTGACGACGCCGACCAGCATCAGCGGCATCACCGCCTTGATCGAATTTTCGCCCTTGGCCGATTCCTCGGTGGCGCCGCCGGCTTCGATAAGGAAGCCAGTCGGCAGGGTGGCACGCAGCGCGTCGAGTTGCGGATCGATCTGCGCGGTGACCACCGGTGCTTGAATGTCGTCGCGGATGTCGGCGCGCACGGTCACCGTCGGCAGGCGGTTGCGGCGCGCGATCACCCCGTCTTCAAGGCCGTAAGTGATTTTCGCCACTTGCGCCAGCGGCACGTAGCGGCCGCTGGCGGTGTGGATGTTGATGTCCGCCAGCGCCGACATGCGGGCGCGTTCGTCGCCGGCGGCGCGCGCCACCACGTCGATCAATTGGTCGCCCTCGCGCATCTGCGTCACGCTGATGCCGGTAAGCATGGAATTGAGGTAGGCCGAGAGTTCTTGCGAACTGATGCCGAGCGCGCGCGCGCGATCCTGATCGATATCGATACGGATCGTCTTGCTCATTTCGTTCCAGTCGAAGTTGACGTCCTTGAGATGCGGATTGGCGCGCATCAATGTTGCCACTTCCGCCGCCACGCGTCGCAATTCGACGATGTTTTCGCCGGAAACCCGGAACAACACCGGAAAGCCCACCGGTGGCCCGTTTTCGAGACGCAGGACGCGTGTGCGCAAGCCGCTCCAGGCCGCGTTGCCATCGGCGAACCGCTGTTCGAGGCGGTGCTTGAGATCCTCGCGAGCGGCGATGTCGTGGGTGGTGATGACGAACTGCGCGAAGCTGTCGTTGAACAACTGTTGGTCGAGCGGCAGATAGAAGCGTGGGCTGCCGTTGCCGAGGTAGTTGGCGAAGTACTTGACCGATTTCTTCATTTCCGGCTCGGCGAGCAGTTGCTCGACCCTGCTCGCCACCGTTTCGGTGGCTTTCAGCGACGCGCCGTTCGGCAACCACAAGTCGACCAGCAGTTCCGGGCGGCTGGAAGCCGGGAAAAACTGTTTCTGCACGCCGAGGCTCAGCGCCGCCATCGACGCCGCGAAGGCGAGCAGCGTGGCGGCGATGACCAGCCAGCGGCGCCGCAGACACCAGTCGATGGTCGCCCGCACGCGCCGGTAGAACGGCGTGCCGTAGGTATCGTCGCCGTGTCGCTGCGCTTTCAGACGCAGTTGTTCCGGATTGAGCACCAGATAGCCGAGATAGGGAGTAAACAGCACCGCCACCACCCACGACACCAGCAGCGCGATGCTCACCACCGCGAAAATCGAGAAAGTGTATTCGCCGGCGCCCGACCGGGCCAGACCGACGGGCATGAAGCCGATGGCGGTGATCAGCGTGCCGGTCAGCATCGGGAAGGCTGTCGAGGTATACGCGAAAGTCGCCGCGCGGAAGCGATCCCAGCCTTGTTCCATTTTGACGACCATCATTTCGACGGCGATGATCGCGTCGTCGACCAGCAGGCCCAGGGCGATGACCAGTGCTCCCAGCGAAATTCGTTGCAGGTCGATACCGAACACCAGCATCAGCAGGAAGGTCATCGCCAGCACCAGCGGAATCGACAAGGCGACCACCGCGCCGGTGCGCATGCCGAGACTGAGAAAGGATACCGCCAGAACGATCAGCACCGCTTCGGCCAGCGATGAGACGAACAAATCCATCGATTGGCGGACGATCGCCGGCTGATCGGCGACGACATGCAGGTCGATGCCCACCGGCAATGCGTGGCGCAGGCGCTCGGTTTCGGCGTGTAGACGGTTGCCGAGCTGGATCACGTCGCCGCCCTTGTTCATGGCGATGCCCACGCCGACCGCGTCCTGCCCCTGCACGCGCATGCGCGGCGCCGGCGGGTCGGCGAAACCGCGGCGCACGCTGGCGATGTCACCCAGCCGAAACAGGCGGTCACCGGCCTGGATGCCGATTTCGCGGATGCTTTCCAGCGAGTCGAAGTCCCCGGAAACGCGAATCCGCACCCGGTCGGAGGCCGTTTCGTAGAAACCGGCCGGCGTCATCGCATTCTGCTTCTGCAAGGCATCGAAGATGGTCAACGGATTCAGCCCCAGGGTGGCCAGTTTGGCGTCCGCGATCTCGATGTAGATTTTTTCGTCCTGCACGCCGATCAATTCCACTTTCTTGACGTCGGGCACTTGCCGCAGTTCGCGGGCGATGCGGTCGGCCTCGCGGCGCAGGGCCGCCAGATCGAAGCCATCGCCGGTCAGCGCGTAGATGTTGATGAAGGTGTCGCCGAACTCGTCGTTGAGCAGCGGGCCGATCACGCCTTGCGGCAGCGTGTTGCGAATGTCGCCGACTTTCTTGCGAATCTGGTACCACGCCTCCGGCACTTCTTTTTTCGGCGTGTAATCTTTCAACAGCACGGTGATCAACGAATCGCCGGCCCGGGTCTGGGAGCGCACCACGTCCACCCATGGCACATCCTGTAGCCTTTTTTCGAGCCGTTCGGTGACCTGCAACTCGACCTCGCGCGCCGTCGCGCCCGGCCAGAGCGTGCGAACGACCATCGCCTTGAAGGTGAAATCCGGGTCCTCGGCGCGGCCGAGCTTGAAATACGACAGCACGCCGGCGAGCATCAGCACGACGATCAGATAGCCCACCAGCGCGCGGTGGCGCAGCGCCCATTCGGACAGATTCAGCGATTTCATGGCACGGCCGCCGTGGGTTTCTCGTCCGTCGTTCGCTCCGTCGGCGACGCGGGAACGGGCGATGGTGCCGCCAGCGGGTTGGTTTGTTCCACGGCTTGCACGCGCTCGCCGGCCGTCAGTTTATGAACGCCGGCAACGACGATGCGCTCGCCGGGCCGCGCGCCGCCGGCCAGGACGGCGGCGTTTTCCCGGTACGCGGCCACCGTCACTGGTCGCAAGGTCACGCGGCGGTCGCCGCCGACGACCCACAGCGCCGGATGCGCATCCTGCTGAAAGATCGCCGTCAGTGGCACGCGCACGCGTTGATCCCCGTCGGGCGACGAAAATCGCACGCTGGCGGTCATCCCGAGCAGCACTTTTGCATCGGGTTGGTTGATGGTCACGCGCGCGGCGAAGGTTCGCGTCACCGGGTCGGCCACCGGCGACAGTTCGCGCAGCGATCCCCGATAGCGCGCGTGATTATCGGCCCACAGGCTGATTTCGGCCGCTTTCAGCGCGCGCACGTCGGGCATGCGCGATTCCGGAATGGCGATCGCCACTTCCATGGTGTCCGGTCGCGCCAGACGCATCACCGTTTGCCCGGCGCTCACCACTTGCCCGACTTCCGCCGAGATCAGTCCGATGACCCCCGAATGTTCGGCGCGCAGCACGGTGTAGGAGGCCTGATTGCGGGCGAGATCGGTTTGCGCCAGTGCGCTCTTGAAACTGCTTTCACGCGCATCGAGGGCGGCGCGGCTGACGAAGTTTTTCGCATGCAGTTCGCGGTAACGCTGTTGCTCGGCGCGCGCCAGATCGAGTTGCGCCGTCGCCGCCGCGAGCGACAAGGCGGTGTCGCCGGGGTCCAGTCGCGCCAGCACGTCGCCGGCCTTGACCAGACGCCCGTTGTCGACCAGGCGGGCGCTGATCTTGCCTCCAACGCGGAAGGACAGCGGAATTTCGTGTCTGGAACGGACTTCACCGGAGTAGACCAGGGTTTCGTCGCCGGCACCGGCGGCAATCAACTGGGTCAAAACCGGGCGGGCGGCGTCGGGCGCCGCCGCCTGTTTGCCGCAAGCGGTCAACGCCAAGAGTAGCGACAACCCGTGGATCCAACTCGCGCGGGCGAAAAACGCGCTTGCGGTAGTCATGCTCGGCCTCCGGGCGGCAGGCCGTCTGAATCGACGCCGCGCCGGGGCCGCGCGCGCCAACGCCCCACCGATTTGTTTTCATTGAAGGAAAAATACTCCGCGGAGCAAGCCGGCGACCGATCCATGACAAACGGTTCACGGACGCCCCGCATCGTTGTTAATGTAAGCGGCGGCGGCGGATGCCGTCAATCGACGGGTGCCGTCTTCCGGTATTCGCCAGCGAACTTCAGGCGTGGAATAATGCCCAAGACGCGCCGGGAACCACTTGTCCCGACCGCTTTTCCACACCTCACTTCAAACAAGGAATGCACATGACCAGCACAGTCACCCTTGGCGGCAATCCCTTCAACGTCAATGGCCAGTTTCCGCGAAAAGGACAAACGGCACCCGCGTTTTCATTGGTCGGCAAGGACTTGGCCGACGTCACCCTCGCCAGCTTCGCCGGCCAGCGCAAGGTGTTGAACATCTTCCCCAGCGTGGATACGCCGACTTGCGCCACCTCGGTGCGGCAGTTCAACGCGCGAGCGAGCGCGCTGGCCAACACGGTGGTGCTGTGCATTTCCGCCGACCTGCCGTTCGCCCAGAGTCGTTTCTGCGGCGCCGAGGGGCTGGACAAGGTCGTCACGCTGTCGACCATGCGTGGCCGCGACTTCCTCGACGCTTACGGCGTCGCTCTGGCCAACGGCCCGCTGGCCGGTTTGGCCGCGCGCGCGGTGCTCGTCCTCGACGCCGACAACCGGGTCCTGCACAGCCAGTTGGTGGCGGAAATCAAGGACGAGCCGGATTACGACGGCGTGATCGCGGCCCTGGCCTGAGCCTTCGACCACCTCACGCCGGCGCCGCGATAGCCAGCGGTAGCCGGTGGACATCGTTTTTTCATACCCACCCGAACCCATTCCATGTCCGACACTTCCGACGATTCGCCCGCCAAGCAGCGGCAAGGCATTCAATCCATCGAAATCGGCACCCGGCTGCTGCGGGCGCTGGCGGCCAACGGCCGTCCGATGATGCTGCGCGACATTGCCCATAATGCCGGCATGTCCGCGGCCAAGGCGCGCCGCTATCTGGTGAGTTTCATGCGCATGGGGCTGGTCGAGCAAAATGGGCTCAGCGGTCGTTACGATCTTGGCGAATTCGCTCTCGAACTCGGCTTGGCCAGTCTGGCGCGCCTCGACCCGGTGCGTCTGGCCGGGCCGGTGCTCGACGATCTCTGCGAACGCACCGGCGAAACGGTGCCGCTGGCGATGTGGGGCAATCGCGGTGTGACCTGCGTGCACTGGGTGGAAGCGGGCGGACCGATCACCGTCACCTTGCGCACCGGTGTCGTCCTGCCACTGACGGCGTCGGCGACCGGGCTGGCTTTTGCCGCCTTTTACCGCTCGCCGTATCTCAAGCGCATGCTCGACGCCGAAGTGCTGGCCGGCGCGGCGGCGCGCAAGACGCCCGTCGACGAGGCTTTCGCCGCCTTGGCCGAGCGTTTGACGGAAATCCGCCAGCGGGGCATCGCGCGCGCATCGGGTAGCATGACACCGGGCATCAACGGATTCAGCGCGCCGGTCTTCGACCATACCGGGCACATGGTCGCCGCGTTGACCTCGCTAGGCATCATCGGCACGTTCGATCTGGACTGGGACAGCGTCATGGCGCAAGGCACCCGCGAAGCGGCGGCGGTATTGTCGCGACGCCTGGGATACGGCGCGAGCGGCGAGATCGCGAGTGGCTGAGTGCCGGCCCGCCTGCGGTGCCTGCTGCATCGCGCCATCGATCAACACGCCGCTGCCCGGCCATCCGCGCGGGAAAGCGGCCGGCGAGCGTTGCGCGAATCTGGACGACGACCAACGCTGTCGTCTATGGCAGCGTCCCGACCGCCCCGTCTTTTGCGCGGGACTGCGACCCTCGACTGAAATGTGCGGCGAAAATCGGGCGCAGGCACTCACCTGGTTGTCGGCGCTGGAATTGGCCACCTGTCCCGAGCGCGCGGTGGGCCAATGAACGATCCGGGTTAAAGCGCGCGCGCCAGACAGGCGCGATAGCGCCCGTCAACCCGCCGGGCGAACCATTCAGTAGTCAATTGACGGCTGATTTTCGGGCTTTTCAGGTCGATACGCGGTAAAAGCTCGCGCGATCCTCGTTCGCCAGTTGCGTCGATCAAGGCGTATAATCGTTGATATAAAATGCTATTTTCAAATGCGATCGATTTTTCCAGTTTGAGATCGCGCAAAATCTCGGTTTCGCCAAGACCAAGGCGCGAACGGAGCGTCAGGATCGCACGCAGGGTGTCGCTGTTTTCACCAGTGGGCACGCCATCCTTGTAGCGCAGCAGATCGCCGTCCAGCGCCAGCGCCCGGCCGCTCAAGCGGCTGACGGCGTTTTGGAACGCGGCGTTGCGGCTGCTGTAACGGCCGGCGTTGAAATCGGCGAAGCGGTACAACATCTGGCTATAGTTGGTCGGGTAATCGAGCAGAAAAGCGGTGCCGAAGTAGACGCCGCCCCGGCGCGTGAACACTTCGTTGCGGACGCTGCCCGGACGCTGGTAGGGGTAAGGTTTTTGGCGAATCTGCTCCTCGGCGAAATCGACGCCGACCTGCATCGGGCCGCCGGTGCGTACCGGGTTGTAGCCACTCAACAACAGTTTTCCTAGCGGCAACTCCGAGATCATGTCGTCGTAAAGGATATTGACCTGGTTTTCCGTGCGCAGGGCGTCGATGCGCGCCTTGTAACCGCGGCCGTCGGGTGAGGATTTTTGCAGGGCCAGATCGAGAACGATTTTCGGAACGCCGTATTTTTTCCGCCGTCTCTCGATTTCCTGCCAGACGATGCGCGACAGGCCGCTGACCGGCGGATCGGCTTGCCAGGTCGACTCCTGTTCGATGATCGCCATCGTCGCGCACAGGTTCTCGGGCAACAGGCGGAGGCGCAAGGCGGCAAACGCGGTGTGGATGTCGGTTGCCCAGGCGGCCCGGTTGCCGATCCCGGCAGGCAGGAGACGAAGGATCAGTTCGCGCCCTTCGCGTTCGCCGGGATTGGGCGCGGGAGTGGGCGTCGGTGGAACTGGAACCGCCGGCGGCGGCAGTGGCCGCACCGTTTGCGGCGGTGGCGTGGGTGTTGGCAACGACGGTGGTGCCGTGACCGGCGGTATGGGCCTTTGCGGTGCGGGAACCGGTCGCGACTCGTAGGCGCCGTCGCTGGCGCAACCGGCGACGACAGCGGTCAGCAGGATCAATTTAAGTTTAACCATATAATTTAACATTTAAATAATTTTATTCACCCACCACTTTGCCTTCCCGTCGAGGGTCGGCGCCGCCCATGTAGCCCGCCGGGTCCTTGCGGATCGCTTGCAGGCCGCTGTTGAGATCGACTTCCTTGATCTCATGGCCTCGCTGCCGTAGCGCGTCGACGACCGACGGCGCGAAGCGCCCGGCCTCAAGCAGGGTCGGACCGTTCACCGAGCCGAAGTTGGGCAGATCGATGGCTTGTTGCGGAGTCATTTGCCAGTTGAGCAGCGCATAAAGCAATTTCGCGGTGTAGTGGATGATCATCGCGCCGCCCGGCGAACCGCCGCTGAGCACCAGTTCTCCGCTATCCGCGTCGAAAACCAGTGTCGGACTCATCGACGAGCGCGGGCGCTTGCCCGGTTCGACGCGATTGGTTACCGGCAAGCCGGAGGCGTCTCTGGAGGCGAAGGAAAAATCGGTTAGCTCGTTATTGAGCAGAAAGCCATTGACCATTTGCCGCGATCCGAAGGCATCCTCGATGGTGGTGGTCATCGCCAGGGCGTTGCCGTATCCATCGACGATGCTGACGTGGGAGGTGCCGTGTTCCGGCTGCTCGGCCATCGGCGCGTGCACCGTCCTTGCCGGCGCGGGCGAACCCGGCACGGCGGTTCGCATGCTTCGCGCGCCGATCAACCGCGCCCTGTCCGCCAGATAAACGGGATCGATCAGGGACCGCCAATCGCCGGCCGGCGGCGCGACGAAATCCGGATCGCCCAGATACCGCGCCCGATCGGCGAAGGCCAGGCGGGCCGCTTCGCTGTAATAGTGCAGCCACGCCGGATCGGCAAAAGTCAGCGCCGGCGCTTCGGTGCGCTCGAGAATGCCGAGAATCTGGGCGATGGCGATTGCTCCGGAACTCGGCGGCGGGAAACCGCAGATCCGGTAGCGGCGCACCGGTTCGACATTTTTCGGCGTGTAATCGCTGCACATCGGCGCACGCCGTTTGGCCCGATAGTCGGCCATGTCGGCCATGCTCAAGGCGCCCGGATTGCCGACGTGCCCTCGCACCTTATCGACCACCGCCTGGGCGATCTCGCCGGTGTACAGCGCGCGAGCCCCCTCGTTGGCGATCCGGCGCAACACGGTTGCCAGTGCCGGGTTGCGGAGCCGCGTGCCAACCGCCGGTGGTTGCCCCTCGCGGTCGTAAAAATACGCGGCCGCCACCGGGTCCCGGCGCAAATGGGGATCGGTTTCCAGCAACACGCGCAGCCGCGCGCCGACCGGAAAGCCCTGTTCGGCGAGACGGATCGCCGGATCGAACAGGGTGGCCCAAGGCAGCTTGCCGTACTCGGCGTGCGCCATTTCCAGCATCCGAACCGCTCCCGGCACGCCGACCGACCGACCGCCGGCCACCGCCTCGGAAAAGGCCATTGGTTTGCCGTCGGCACCGGTGAACAAGGATTCGCCGACCGCCGCCGGCGCGGTCTCACGGCCATCGAAGGCCACGGTCCGGTGGCCGTCGAAGTGCAGCAGGAAAGCGCCGCCACCGATGCCGCTCGACTGCGGTTCGACCAGCGTCAACACCATTTGCACCGCCACCGCCGCATCGGTCGCCGTGCCGCCGGCCTTGAGCATTTCCAGACCAGCGGCGCTGGCCAGCGGATGCGCCGTGGCCACGGCAAAGCGCTTTCCCTGCCAACCCGCCTGGACGGTGTGTCCGGACGGGCCTTCTGGCTGCCTTGTATCGGCCGACGGCGGCGGGAGCGTGCCGCAAGCCGCCGCCGACAGCGCGGCTAGTAGCGCAAGACCGAGCAATTTCATGGCGATTCCGAGGATTGGGCGTTTCGGTGCCCGACAGTTCCTTTGTCTCACTCTCGGCGCGCGGGCGTCAAGAGGGCAAAGCGCTGCGAGAGCACTTGTCGTTACACATGCATTAATTAGTGAACCTTGATTCACCAACCCCGCCGAGTCGCCTATCGGTTACCACTTTGCCTGTTCTTGGCGGGCGGGCCAAGCCCCCAGGCGGGGGTCGAAAGACGTTTCGACTGGCGCCCTTGACGCGGCCGGCGAGCGCTTCGACACAGGGCAAGGGACGAATAATGCAAACAGATCGCCAGGGTACCGACGACCGGCATCGGTGCTAGAATCAAACATCTTTGTATTCGTTTCGCCGCCATGAACCCAACTGCTCTCCTCGACGCTGAAATCGAGCGCAATGTGACCGCCGCGCTTGCCGAAGATGTCGGTGGTGGCGATCTCACCGCGCAACTGGTCCCATCGGGCGTATGGAGCCGGGCGGTGGTCGTCGCACGCGAGAACGCGATACTTTGCGGTAGCGCCTGGTTCGAGCGCTGCTTTGCGCGGCTTGATCCGGAAATCATCCTGGACTGGACAGCCGCCGACGGCGAGCGCATCGTTCCCGATCAGGTACTTTGCCGCATCGAAGGACCTGCCCGCGCGCTGTTGACCGGCGAGCGTAGCGCGCTCAATTTCCTCCAGTTGTTGTCGGGTGTCGCCACCAAGGCACGTCAGTTCGTCGACCGAGTCGCGGGAACGAAGGCACGGATCGTCGATACGCGCAAGACCGTTCCAGGTCTGCGCCTGGCCCAAAAGTACGCTGTGACGTGTGGCGGTGGCGCCAATCATCGACTCGGGCTTTACGATGGCATTCTGATCAAGGAGAATCACATCGTGGCCGCGGGCAGCATTGGAGCGGCAATGATCGCGGCCAGGCAGGTGGCGGACAAGGCGGCTGGCGATTGTCAATTCATTCAGGTGGAAGTCGAAACCGCCATGGAGTTGCACGAGGCGCTTGCCGCTGGCGCGAAGATGATACTGCTCGACAACATGAGCCTTGATCAAATGCGAGAAGCCGTGGCGATCACCGCCGGTCGTGCCGTGCTTGAAGCGTCCGGAAACGTCAGCCTCGATACCGTGCGCGCCATTGCCGATACCGGTGTTGATCGCATCTCGATCGGCGGTCTGACCAAGGATGTGCGGGCTCTTGATTTGTCGATGCGTTTTCAGGGTTAGGCGTTTTAGCGATAGAGTCTCTTGCAGCGAGAGATGAAAACGCTGCGGTCTTGCCAGAGTATTCACGTGCACCACCACGCTTTGAAGAGCCACCTGCTGAAGCACTAAAACGAATCGGCCAGAGCCGAGCGCGCAAGGCGGAGAATCTGTTCAGATCGAGAAGACGAAGGGGCGCCCAATGCTATTTGCGTTGTTTTATGTTGTGGCTATTACAATTCTGATTTTGCATTTCACCGGATTTCTGGCGCGGCACAACCTTGAGTGGTTGGTTCTGGTGCTCGCGGCGGCCGTCTTTCCTGCGGTCATTTATCTATAGATCATTGTTTTAATTGTATTTATTGATGAGTTCTTTCCGGCGGCGAGAATCGCGGATACCGACCATGCAACACAAAACAAAGAGGAAAGTTTAATAATCTCCGCCGGTAAAGGGGCGCCGGCGGCGGCCAGTGTCGCTCCCAGCCCGTCGGAATCGAAGCATCCCGTCGTTTGTGCGCCAAGGGTTTTTTCTTCGTTGGTGAGTGCGTACTGGTGCGGCCATTACATAATCTAGCGTTGTATCCCTGTTCAATTAACGTCACAGTGGAAGGTTGCCATGGACCGAACAAGAAGACACCGGAACATCCTGTCGGTGATCGCGAGTGGAGCATGTTGTCTGGCGGCAATTGGCGCCGCAGCGGTTTTCGCGGCGGAACCCGCGCCGGTGACAGGCAATGCCTGGGAAGCCCAGATCAAGGTTTCGCGCGGTGTGGTCAGCATCGATCGCGGTGGTCAGCAGTATCCTGGCGTCGTCGGCGCGCGTCTCAAGGAAAAGGATGTCATCCAGACCGGGGGCAACGGATCGGTCGGTATCATGTTCAATGATAACTCGACGCTTTCGCTTGGGCCGGATGCCGAGGTCGTGCTGCAGCGCTACGCTTACGATTCGACGACCTACATGGGTGCTTTCGATGCGTATATCAAGCGAGGGACCGTTTCGGTACAAGCCGGCAACATCGCCAAGCAATCGCCGGGCGCGATGCGCATGATGACGCCAAAGGCCGAGCTCACCGGCACCGCCAAGAATTACGTTGTCAGCGTAGGGGAATGAGTAATGAATAGGGTATCGATCGCAATCGCACTGCTTCTGACGGCTTCGGCTTGCGCCAATCGCGACAATTACGTACTGCTGCCCGACCGGGGCGGTCAATCCGGAACACTCAGCGTCAAGGCCAAGGAAGGCGGTCATCAAATCAAACTCGAGCAACCGTATCAGACCGCGCGCTCGACTTCAGGTGGCTATGAACAGGGGAGCACCAACGCACAGGACGTACAGCGACGCTATGGTGCCGCTCTCGATGCGTCGCCACCGGAGCCATCGCGATTCGTATTGTATTTCCTTGAGGGGAGCGACGAATTAACACCGGCCTCCAAGCGGGATCTCGAGGCGATTCTGGCGGAAATCAAGGCGCGACCGGTACCCGATATCGTTGTTGTCGGTCACACCGACCGTGTCGGCAGTGTTGCCGATAACGACCGGCTCGCCTTGCGCCGCGCGGAGTCTTTCAGAAAGCGTTTGGTTCAGCAAGGCATCGCCGACGACACGATTCAGACGGCTGGCCGCGGCGAGCGCGAGCCGTTGGTTAACACCGCCGACGAGGTTGCCGAGCCACGTAACCGCAGGATCGAAATTCTCGTCCGTTAGTGGGTTGTTGCCGGGGAGGGCGAAACATGGTCGGAAAATCGATCCGGGCGTTTTTGTTGTGCGCTTCGGCGCTCTGTCTCGGGTTGGCGGGAAAGGCTGGCGCCCAACTTCCCTCCGAGCCGACCCTGAAAATCGAGGCGGGCGCGCATCTGTCCCTGGTCACGCGTGTCAGCAGCGACGCACAAGGCCGCTGGATTCTGACCGCTTCGGAGGACAAGACCGCCCGCGTCTGGGAGGCGTCGACGGGCAAGCTGCTCTCGGTTTTACGACCGCCGATCGGCACCGAAAGCGTTGGGGCGCTGTATGCCGCCGCGCTGTCGCCTGACGGCAGGCAAGTCGCTCTCGGCGGCAACGCCGCTTTCGATGGTCGGACCCATTCGCTCTATCTTTTCGACCGTGCCAGTGGCCGTTTACCGCCGAAAAGCACGCTGTCGGGTTTGGAGGCGCCGTTGACGCAACTGGCCTGGTCGAAAGACAGCCAGCTTGTCGCTCTTGGTCTGCGTCAATCGGGCCTGCGTGTTTTTCAGCGAAACCTCGGCTTTGTCGGTAGCGATCCGGAGTATAACGAAGCCATTTACGGGGCGGATTTCGCTGCCGATGGACGCTTGGTCACGTGTAGTCTGGATGGCAGCGTCCGCCTTTATCGCGTCGACCGCAAGGGGTTGACCCGCACGGCGAGAAAGCAAATGGTGAGCGGCCGACCGTATTCGGTGGCTTTTTCACCGGATGGCATGTCGATCGCGGTCGGCTATCAAGACGCCGGAACAGTGGATGTGCTGGATGCCGCGACGTTGGCGCTCCGCTACTCGACACCCTCGGTCAGTAAGGAAGGCAATCTCGGACGGGTGGCTTGGAGCAGCGACGGTCGCCAATTGTTCGCCGCCGGTACCGCCGTCAGCAACGGCCGTTTCCCGGTATTCGCCTTCGCCGACGCCGGTCGCGGTTCGGCGCGTGAATTGAACAGTTTCGGGAATATCGTCACCGCTCTGGCGCCGTGGCGAGACGGGGTAGTGGCGGCCAGTGCCGAACCGTCGTGGGCGAGCTTTGACGGCGGGGGCAAACGGTATCTTTTCGCCCGTGCCACCACCGCCGATTTTCGCGATGCGGAGGAAAAATTCAGAGTCTCCGCCGACGCGATGCGGGTTTCCTTCCCACTCACCCGAGGTGGCGACGCGCTCGTTTTCGATTTGACCAAGGGCGATGTCCGACCCTACGCCTCCGACGCCAAGGTCGAGCCTCCTCGCCAGCCGGGTTGGAGCGGCGGTCCTAGCAACTGGAAAAACTCGGCCACACCCAAGGCGGGTTCGCGGCAACTTCAACTCCGTCCCGGAGAGATTTCGCGAAGCGTCGCCCTGTCTCCTGACAAGCAACGTTTTGTTCTGGGGACGGAGTGGTTCGTTCGGGCTTTCGACGCCGACGGCAATCCGCTTTGGGAACAGAGAACGCCGGCCGCCGCCTGGGCAATCAATATCTCCAGCGACGGCCGCTGGGCTCTGGCCGCGCTCGGCGATGGCACCGTGCGCTGGTATCGTATGCAGGATGGACGCGAGCAGTTATCGCTGTTCGTCCATGCGGATGGCAAGCGCTGGATCATCTGGTCGCCTTCCGGCTATTACGATACTTCGCTGGACGGCGAGGATCTGGTTGGCTGGCATCTCAATCGCGGCATGAACCAGGCGTCGGATTTCTTTTCGGTTGGTCGTTTTCGTGATCGCTTTTATCGGCCGGAGATCATTCAGGGCATCGTGCGTACCGCCGATGAGGGAGCCGCTGTTCGACAGGTACAAGCGGCTGTTGCGGCGCTGGACGTGTCGGAGCCGACAGCCAAATCCGTGCCGGCCGTCGTTAAACAAGCCGGGCCGGCGCCGAAGGTGTCGATGACGTCTTCCGTCCTCACCGAAAAGCCGGCTGTCGCGACCGTTCTGCCGCCGGTGATTGAGTTGCTGTCCGACGGGCAGCTGGAGAGTTCGGCTAGCACGATTCCCGTGCGCTTCGCCTTGCGGAGCCCGGCTGACGCACCCGTTAGCGAAGTCAAGGTGCGTGTCAACGACAAGCTGGTTCGCTCCCTGGATACAAGAATCTTGCGCGGTACGCGAGGCGACGGCCATGAAGTTCAGGTTGCGGTGCCGCCGGTCGATAGTGAGATTCGCCTGTTCGCGGCAAACAAGAACGGCAAATCGGAGCCAGTAACGGTCAGCATTCGGCGAAATGCGGTTTCCGCCAAGCTTCCTGACACCCGTTTTGAGACTCTTTACCTGTTAATCATCGGTGTCAGCAAGTATCCTGAGGATTGGAAGCTTGAACTTGCCGAGAAAGATGCCCGCGATTTCAATTTTCACATGGTGAGGCAGGCGGGGAAACTTTACGGTACGGCTGTGCCGCGTTTACTGATCAACGAGCAGGCCAGCCGCGAAAAAGTTCTGGAAGGGTTGCGTTGGTTACGCGAAAGTGTTGGTGAGAAGGATGCGGGAGTGGTGTTCATCGCGGGTCATGGAGACCGGGTTGGAGCGGCGTACTATTTCATTCCAGGGGATGCTGAAGTTCTGCCCGCGCGTTCGGATTTCAAGAGCGCGAGCGAGTTCGATACATGGAAAATAAAGAATGCTCCCAAAAAATGGGTGCCTGGCGAGGAAATTTCGCGCACCTTGCTTGGCTTGAAAGGACGCTCGGCTTTCTTCATCGATACCTGCCACTCAGGAATCAACGCACGTCCGGGGCAATCGACCAATCCGGATTTGACCAAGGCGCTCAATGAAATCAATGAGGAACGAGGTGTCATCGTTTTCGCGTCTTCCACAGGCAGGGAACTTTCACAGGAAGACCCCGCCTGGGGTAACGGTGCATTTACCAAGGCGATTATCGAGGGTATTCGTGGTGGCGCCGACTTTAAAAAGGATGGCTTGATTCGTCCGTCCACCTTGCAGAGCTATGTCACCGACCGGGTCATGGAATTGACCAAGAAAGAGCAGCGCCCCGTGATTTTCACCGTCGGGATTGATGACCCGATTGCCGTCAAAGGTCAATAGTTTTTTTGGAAGGTTTTTGAGATGACCGAAAACAATTTGAATCCGCGTTGGAGTGCCGTGGCGTTGTCCAGCATCATCTTGTTCAGCGCGTGCGCGACCAATCCGGATGGTTCGATCAAAATGGACAATCGCGCGACCGGTGCTTTAATAGGAGCCGGAGCGGGATGTGTGCTGGCAACCGCCGCGGGCAAGAATTGTCTGGCCGGCGCGGCGATAGGCGCGACCGTCGGTTTTCTGGTGGGATGGTACTTCGAATCGAAAAAAGTGGCTGACGCCAATCAGGTCAATGCCGAATACAAACGAAAAGGCCAGGTCATTCCCAAAACCGAAATCAAGCCGGTAAAAGTCGATACCGTGATCAAGCCTGGCGTTCCGGAACGCGACGGGCAGCGTGAAGTGCAGGTGACCTCGAATACCGATTTGATCGGTTATGGGGATAAAGCTCCGGAAATGAGCCAAAAATACGCGATATACGACGAAAACAACAAACTTGTCGACGAAAAGACCGAACGGATGGCGGCAGTAGACGGCGCGGGTCGTTACGAAAGCAATTCGAAATTCAAATTGCCGGCGTCGGCCAAGGGAAAAAAATACACCGTCAAAACGACGGTTCTGGCCGACAACAAGGCTTATAAGGAAAGCTCTTACAAAGTTTCGTTTACCGATCAGGGACCCTTCCTCGTGGCACTGGCGAATTGATGCCGCCAAATGACGAAAAAGCTGGCCGGACAAGATGGTCCGGCCATTTTCTTTCCCCTGTTGGTTAATTACGTCGGCGAGCCGGGCGGAGTGAAGCGGTTATGACGCCAAACCTTGAGTGGCGAGCAAAAGACAGTGGTCAAATACTCGTCAATCCGCGCGGTCGCGGATGACGGGGGCACGGGGCGATACCGTGCCTGTCGTTTTATTCTGAACGGGGAGCAACCGTTTGCGCGGGACGCAAATGCAATGCCTCACCCTTGGCAACCGGCGTCGTTGTAGGGCTGTTGCTGCCTTTGGTTTTCGGCTGAATGATCGCGCGCGCGCGCGTCTGCGCGGTAGCCCCTGCCGTTTTGGCGGTACCGCTACCCGCGTTGACCACATATTGTTCGTTCAGGGAATCGTAGGAAATGAAGGGTCCGCGGGCTTCATCAAGCCCACTTTTGACCCAGGCACGAATGTAAAAATCGGTTTTCTCGCTACGGGCATCGTGTTCGATGCGCTCTGCCTCGCCTTCGACGTAGTCGTCACGACCGTCGCGCTTTTGCTTGAAGCGTGCCAGGCCATTGGCACCGCCGGTGGCAACCCCTTTCTGAAAGCCATCGGCGTCCTGCGTTACCACTAAATGGCTGGTGCGTATTTCCGTCGTTCCTTGGGTTAGCACAACGTTGCCGTCGAGAATTTTCACCTTTTTAATATCGTCAATACTCATCCGATCGGCCTCAAGGTGAATCGGCTTTTCACGGTCGGCGCGTTCCGCTTGGACAGATATCGAAAATACCAGCAGCAAGCTGCTTGCACAGACGCGATAGATGATTTTTCTCATGGGCCTATTTTTTCTTCCTGCCAAACCGGCTTTCAAGTTCGCCTGTTACCTGAGACTCTAATAAATAGGTCTGCAATTTGTTATCCACCTGCATTCCTACACCGCGCAGCACGGAGTTGTCTTGAGTGATTACTACTTTGCTTTTGGTGAAAGCTTGTTCGGGATCCGATAGCACCGTCAAATCTGGCGATTCGACCAACAGTTCTCCCGATTTGTCGTTCGCCGCCCGTCGCACTTCAACTTTTTCGAGCAAGTCGACCCGCTCTCCCTTGCTGCTTAGATGCCCATGATTCGCGCTGACGGTAACTGGCGGGCGTGTCGGGTGTAACAGCAGAAGCCGCGGTTGAATCAGATCGGTGGCGTCGTCGTCGGGGTAGTGACGAATTTCCTTGGCGTGCAAAGTGTATTGCAGGGTTCCGGTGGTGTTGAGTTTGTGCAAAATGGCGTCGTTTACGATGTAGTCTGGGTCGTGGCGCTTCTTGCCATCGTGGCGATCACTCGGCACCTCGGTGGCGTATCGTAGCCAAAAGGTGAGAGCCGCCAGAGCCAACAGTATTCCAAGCGGTAGAAAAGCGGTATTTCCTTGTTTCATTGTCGAAACGAGCGCCGATTCGCGATTGCGACGAGACCTTGGCTTCCGATCGGCATCAGATGACCTTTGCCTTGAACAAGTCGTGCATGTTGAGCGCCCCAACCACAAGACCATCTTCATCAATCACTGGTAGTTGATTGATTTTATGTTGTTCCATCATTTCGACCGCTTCAATGGCGAGCCGGTTGGGTGTGATGGCGCGAGGTTTGCAGCCCATGATGTCGGCGGCGTGAAGTTTCCGCAAATCAAAATCTCCAGCGAAGGCGCGACGCAAGTCGCCATCCGTAACGATGCCGAGCAAATGTCGTTCCGGACTCACCACCACGGTCATGCCGATGCCGCCGCGAGAAATTTCGAGAATGGCATCGGCGACCGGGGTTTCCGGAGAGACTTTTGGAATCGTTTCTCCTGAACGCATGACATCACGCACGTGCGTCAACAAGCGGCGCCCGAGTCGGCCACCTGGGTGCGAACGGGCGAAATCGTCGCGGCTGAAACCGCGCGCGTCTAGCAAGGCGACGGCCAAGGCATCGCCAAGCGCCAGCGCCGCGGTGGTGCTGGCTGTCGGCGCCAGATTCAGTGGACATGCTTCCTGCGCGACCGCGGCGTCGAGGTGGATATCCGCTGCAAGGGCCAGCGACGACCGCCGGTTGCCGGTCATGGCGATCAGCTTGGCGCCCTGCCGTTTGATGATCGGCACGATGGTCAGCAATTCGGCGGCTTCGCCCGAATTGGAGAGCGCTATCAAAATGTCCTCGCGCGTGATCATTCCCAGATCGCCGTGGCTGGCCTCGGCCGGGTGAACAAAATAGGCCGGTGTTCCGGTGCTGGCCAATGTCGAGGCGATCTTGCGGCCGACATGCCCGGATTTACCCATGCCGCTGACGATCACTCGGCCGCGACAATCGAGAATCAACCGCAATGCCTCGATAAAGTCACCATTGATGCGGTCACGCAAGGCCAGAATCGCGTCGGCTTCGATGCGCAACACCTGGCGAGCCAGTTCGAGAGTATGGGCGGAAGACGGCACGATGAATTGGAGATACGACGGAAGACGGGGAGAATATAGCAGAACGCCCCGACTGACTACACCGGCCAGAGTCCCGCGACTTCGACAACGATCACTCGTATGGAAGTCGGCAGAACCGGCGCGGTGAAACGATCCGATGAGCGACGACGTAGCGTTTTTGTTTTGCTTGACGGGGCGCTCAGTTGGCGACACAGACGGTGTAAGTCAAACCGTCGACGATACTCGCGGTCGCGGTCGCCGCTGTGTCGCGCGCCGAACCGGACAGTACCGCCTGCACCGATCCACCGGCGGTGTTGCCGTCGTCCATGGCGGTGTCGATCTGCCTGACGTAACGCCCGAGGATGCCGTCCGAACAAACGAAAAAGGTGCCGCGCATGCCGGAGATATAAGGCGCTGCCGCACCCAAGGCGCTGATGCCGCTTTCGATGCCGATCAACCCTCCATCGGCATTGCGCGGCAGGTAGTTGGCATCGTTAACCGATAGCGGACCGGTCGCCAGGTTGGCCAATCGGACATGCTGCCAGAAAACAAAGGTTTCGCTAGTCACCGCATTGGCATTCCACGCGCCATCGATGCGGCCATTGTTTTGCGCGCAAAGACCGGCGGCGGCCGGAGTACATGCCTTCGCGGTATTGGCCGGCGGGAAGGCCGCATCCAGTTGCGCCTGCGTCTGATCGCCTGGCAAGGCCCGGAAACGGTCTTGAAAGCCATAGACCACCGTGGATACCGTACGGAAATCGCCGATCATGTTCTTGACCTTGGCGCTGTTGATCAACTCCTGTCCCTTGAGCACCCCCCCCAGCAGCAGGCCAATGATGACGAGTACAATCGCGATCTCAACTAGCGTAAAGCCCGACTGTTGTCTGTTCAATTGGTTCACTTCGTTCTCCAAGCGGTGTCGAAAATCTTGTACTCGAAGAAGCACGTTTTGTGCCAGAAAAATCACACTAATTCGGTGTCAGCGGCGTCCGCGCCTGTCCAATTCCCGACACTATCGTCGGGAATTGGACTATTCCTCTGCTTGTCGCACCACTCCGCGTGGTCTGCCGGAGTGACGGCATGACGCTTCTTGGACGCCTGGCGGTCGTCTTGCGTAGCCGCCAACGTTGGCTGCTGATTGCCATGCTGATGTTTTTGCATTTGGCGTTGTTGGCCGGTGCCGAAACCGCGATCAGCCTGTACTGCTGGCTGGTCAATCTCGGGTTGTTCATTCTTTGGCAGCCGTTCTATTACGCCGAGCGACGGGTCGATCTCGGTGGGCTGGTGGTGATCGCGCTGGTGCTTGGTGCCGGTATTGCTTTGTACGACTGGTGGCTGCTGATCCTTTGGGTGATCGTCCTGGCCGCACTGGTTGGCGGACGTGTGATGTTCATTGATCATTTGCCGACGCGAATCGTTTACTTAAATGCCTTTGCTTATCTTTTAACCGCCCTTCTTTTTCGGCTGGTACCCCAGGTGATGCCGGCGGCGACCCTGGGCGCGCCACTGCTGGATCGCGTATTCGCTTACGGCATGCCGGTTTTTTTCGTGGTGATGTGGCTGCTACCGACTTCGCCGGAAGATGACAAACCCGTTCGCACCGAAGGGGCGATGCTCGACTTGTTTTACAGCATTTTCATTTTTCTGCTGGTCGCCGTTCTTTTTCTCGGCAGTCTGGCTTTCATGCTGTTGCAACAGGCTGATTATTTCGTGGCGGTTCTGAACACGTTGATCGCCGTGGCGGTGTCCCTGCTGTTGATCGGGTGGACCTGGAACACCCACCCTGGCTTCACCGGTATCGGAGTTTTCTTCTCGCGCTATCTGCTAACCATCGGTCTGCCCTTTGAAAAATGGCTGCACCGACTGACGGCGATGGCCGCTAGGGAAAGCGACCCCGAAGTGTTTCTCTCGCACGCACTTCACGATTTGCTCAATCTGCCGTGGATCGAAGGAGGGACTTGGCGAGCCGGTGTGCTTCGAGGCTCTTTTGGCCGAGCATCGAAATTTCGCCAGGATTTTCCCGGCCAGCCGTTGATTCTCAGTCTGCACACGCAACATAAGCTTAGCCCGGCTCTGGTTTGGCATTTCCACCTGCTGGCGCAGTTGGCCAATGAACACTACGTTGCCAAATTGCGGGCGCGCGAGTTGCAACAAGTCAGCTATTTGCGCGCGGTTCACGAAACCGGCGCTCGTTTGACGCATGATGTGAAAAACCTCTTGCAGTCCTTGAACAATCTTTGTTATCTCGCACAAACCATCAGCAGCCATGACAGCGAACGCGTTGAAGCTCTCCTGCAACGGCAATTGCCCCAAATCACCTTGCGGTTGCAGCAAACCCTCGCGAAACTGCAAAAACCGGAAGTCGAAAAGGGCGGTTTTTCGCCGGCGGCGCTTTGGTGGACAACTTTGCGGCAGCGCTACATCGACACGCCGATTGATTTCGCCGCCGTGGAAATCGACGCCAACGTGTCGCTACCGACAGTGTTGTTCGATAGCGTTGCCGATAACCTCCTGCATAACGCCCTACTAAAAAAACAAACGGAAAACCACCTGCGGATCGCGATCCGCATCGCGGCGGACGCCTCCATATTAAGCGTCAGCGATACCGGTAGTCCGCTGGGAGACACGTTGGCGCACGCGTTATTTCACGGACCCGTGTCGTCCGAAAATGGATTGGGAATCGGCCTTTATCACGCCTATCAACAGGCCGAACGTCATGGCTACGCATTGCGTTTGGCTGCCAACAACCCCGGTCAGGTGTGTTTCGAGTTGCGCCGGCGCGAAAAAGTCGTCGCCTCCAGCTAGATCGGAGTGGAGTGGCCGTCACGCCGGCCGACCAAGCGGTGAACGACCATATTTCCCTTGCCTTTGAGGTGAATGGTCTGTGGTGCCTGGAACTCAAATCGGGAGCACAGACGCCGGTAACTCCGCTCGTCGACCTGAACCATGCCCGGAACGCCTTCCGTGGTAATCCGGCTGGCGATATTGACGGTGTCGCCCCAGAGGTCGTAGATGAATTTCTTCGTGCCAACCACGCCCGCGACCACCGGCCCGGTTCCGATACCGATGCGGACATCGAGGTGCATCTCGTTGATATTGAAATCGTGGTGCAGCAAGCTGCACATTTCCAACGCCATCTCGGCCAACGATTCGGTATAGTCGCCTTCGGTGTCGTTCAAGCCACCCGCGACCATGTAGGCATCGCCGATGGTTTTTATTTTTTCCAGGCCATATTTTCCGGCAAGCTCGTCGAAGCAGGAGAATATCTTGTTCAGCATGGCAAAAACCTGTTTTGGAGAAAGACCCTCTGCGACTCTGGTGAAATTCACGATGTCGGCAAACATCACGGAAACCTCGGCAAAACCGTCGACGATGGGCTGATTGCTGTTTTTCAAGCGTTCGGCGATTGGCGCGGGGAGAATATTCAGCAACAGTCTTTCCGAACGGCCCTGTTCGATTTGCAACAGGCGGTGCGCATCCTGCAATCGCTCCTGGGCTTTATGTTTCTCATTATCGGAATAGCGCAAAAGCAAGTAGACGATGGTCGAAACAGCGATGAAGTTGAGAGCGAAAAAAAATGCCGAGGTTTGCGGTGACACCTTTTGCGGCTGAACGACGATGGTGTCGGCCAGGTAATAATCGAAGGCGCCGGAAACCGTGGTGAGAAAAACGTAAGCAAAAAACCAAGCTCCCGATTCTCGCGGGCCGATAAATAAAACCGCGCCGATTGGCGCCAGGAGTGCCCAGAGGCTGATGCCGCTGGATGTGATGAAACTGCCGATACTCCATTGCGCCACGAAAGGCGTAAACAAAAACAACGACAACTGCAAAACCCTAAACACATTAAAATCAAGGGTTTTAAGGTAAATTAGTAAGTTGCCAACAAGTAGGAGCTGCAACAGAAATGGTAGATTCGACGAGAATCGTGGGCCGAGTTGCCAATAAATCAGCAACCAGACCATTGACGCCAGGCAAATCAGGCCGGTGGCGAAAACAAGTAGCGACTTTTGCAGGCGCAACTCTTCGGAATCCGACGGCGATATCCCGGCATTGCGTAGCCGATCGACAAAGGTCGGCGTGACGACAGTCATCGGTGGTTAAGTGAGTAGAACGAAAGCATAGCGTTATTGGACCCTAAACCGTCGGCAGGGTCAATCCGGCGACTTCTGACCGCGGTGGGCGTCGATGGATTCCGTGGCCGAAAGCGAATGAAAACGAATTTTTCCGACAAGCGAACGTCGATCTTCTTTGCCAACGAAGCAGGCCGTGCGGAATGACATATTGTTTCACGCCCGCGCCTAGGTTCACCACGCGCCAGAAGGGAATCCGCCTTGTCGCCATAGAGCTTTCGTTCCTATACAAGGCAGTATTTTTCCCGTAGAATCCTTGCTTTGTCACCCGGTGAGTCCGTCTGTTGGCGACCCATCGAGGCGTTCCGCGATTGAAATTGGAACGCAGAGCGTAATCCGGCGGCGCAAGCCGCCGTTTCAGTTTAAAAGCCTCCGCAATGGGTGATCCATGTCTCATGTGATGAATACCTACGATCGCTTGCCGATTGCTTTCAGCCATGGTGACGGCAGTTGGCTCACCGACACCGATGGCAAATGTTATCTCGATGCTTTAGCGGGAATCGCCGTATCCACGTTGGGGCACAATCACCCGGCTTTGGTCGCTGCCTTGGCGGCGCAAGCGCAGCGGCTGTTGCATGTTTCGAACCTTTACCGCATTCCGCAACAGGAGCAACTGGCCGAAAAGCTGGCCGCGCTGGCGGGAATGGACGAAGTCTTTTTTTGCAATTCGGGCTGCGAAGCCAACGAAGCGGCAATTAAGCTGGCCCGATATTTTGGGCATCGACGGGATGTCGACAGCCCGGTGATCGTGGTCATGGAGAAGGCATTCCACGGCCGCACCATGGCCACGCTGTCGGCTACGGGCAACCGCAAGGCGCAGGCGGGCTTCGAGCCGCTGCTGCCGGGTTTTGTCCGTGTTCCTTATAACGACCTCGACGCGATCCGCGCCGTTGCCAGACACAACAAGAACATCGTCGCCGTGATGCTGGAGATTGTCCAGGGCGAGGGCGGGGTCAATATCGCCGATGGCGATTTTCAGCGTGGGCTGCGCCAATTGTGCGATGAACACGACTGGCTGATGATTTGCGACGAAGTCCAGTGCGGCATGGGTCGCACCGGCACCTGGTTCGCCTTCCAGCATGCGGGCATTCATCCCGATGTGGTTACGCTGGCCAAGGGATTGGGTGGCGGCGTTCCCATCGGCGCATGCTTGGTTGGAGGTCGGGCCACGGGTTTGTTCACGCCCGGTAACCATGGCTCCACGTTCGGTGGCAACCCCTTGGCTACCGCTGCCGCGTTGACGACCATCGGGGTCGTCGAAAAGGACAGGTTGATCGACAGCGCGGTGCTTGTCGGCAAAATCGTTCGCCAGGGGTTGCGGGAAGGATTGGCCGACTGTGCGGGTGTGGTCGATATTCGCGGGCGGGGCCTGATGATTGGAGTTGAACTGGATCGACCGTGTGGCGAACTGGTCACCCGAGCCCTCAAGATCGGCCTGCTGATCAATGTCACCGCGGACAAGGTCGTGCGCCTGTTGCCACCACTAATCTTCAGTGCCGACGACGCGCGAGAGCTGGTGTCGCGCCTTACAAAGCTGATTCGCGACTTTCTCGCCGCCCAATAGGGAGTTGTCATGGACAGCGTCAAACATTTTCTGCAGTTCAAGGATTTTTCGCGAGCGCAGTTCGATTACCTTTTTGCGCGCGCCGCGTGGATCAAGGCGCAGTTCAAGGCTTATCGGAAATATTGGCCGCTCAGTGATCGTACGCTGGTGATGATCTTCGAAAAAGCAAGCACCCGCACACGCTTGTCGTTCGAGGCCGGCATGCAGCAGCTTGGCGGCTCGGCGATCTATCTCAACAGTCGTGACTCGCAACTCCAGCGAGGCGAGTCCGTCGAGGATGCGGCGCAAGTGATATCGCGAATGAGCGACGTGGTGATGATCCGCACCTTCGAGCAGGCGCTCATTGAGCGTTTTGCCGCCAACTCGCGCGTGCCGGTCATCAATGGTCTGACCAATGAGTACCATCCGTGTCAAATCGTTGCCGATATCTTCACTTTCATCGAGCATCGCGGTCCGATTCAAGGCAAAACCGTGGCCTGGATCGGCGATTCGAACAATGTCTGCAACACTTGGCTTCAAGCCGCCGAGGTCCTTGATTTCAAGGTGCATGTTTCCACCCCGCCAGGCTACGAGGTCGAACCGGCGCGCGCCGGTCTGCGGAGCGCTTTGCATTACGAGGAATTTTCCGACCCTCTTGAAGCGACGCGCAACAGCGACCTGGTGACCACCGATGTGTGGACATCGATGGGCTTCGAGGCAGAGAACGAGGAGCGGCGCCGCGACTTCGCCGACTGGCAGGTCGGCCCGGATATGATGCGCGTCGCCAGACCACGGGCGCTGTTCATGCACTGCCTGCCGGTGCATCGCGGCGAGGAAGTCGCCGCCGCCGTCATCGACGGACCGCAAAGTGTGGTCTGGGACGAAGCCGAAAACCGCATGCATACCCAGAAAGCCTTGCTGGAGTATCTCCTGCTTGGTCATGTCGATGTTTCCAGCGATGTCGCGAAATCTGATTCGTGATTGTCGCGATTGATCCGTAAATTGGTGCAGGAATAAACATGAGTAACATTCGTAAAGCCGTGCTCGCCTATTCGGGCGGTTTGGACACCTCGGTTATTCTTAAATGGCTTCAGGACACGTATCGCTGCGAAGTGGTGACTTTTACCGCCGACCTCGGACAAGGCGACGAGCTCGAGGCGGCGCGTCCGAAAGCGCTCAAGTTCGGCATCGCGCCTGAAAACATTTTCATCGACGATCTCCGCGAGGAATTCGTCCGTGATTTCGTTTTTCCGATGTTCCGCGCCAACACCGTCTATGAAGGCGAATATTTACTCGGCACCTCGATCGCGCGGCCGTTGATCGCCAAAAGAATGATCGAAATCGTTAATCTGACCGGTGCCGATGCCGTCTCGCACGGCGCCACCGGCAAGGGCAACGATCAGGTGCGTTTCGAACTGGGCGCCTATGCGCTCAAGCCGGGTATCAAGATCATCGCTCCCTGGCGGGAGTGGGATTTGCTGTCGCGTGAAAAGCTGCTGTCTTACGCCGAGCAGCACGGTATTCCGGTCGAGATGAAACACAAACAGGGGGGATCGCCATACTCGATGGATGCCAATCTGCTACACATCAGCTACGAAGGTCGCCACCTCGAAGATCCGGCCGCCGAAGCCGAGGAGTCGATGTGGCGCTGGACGGTCTCGCCGGAGGCCGCGCCCGACGCGGCCGAGTATGTTGATCTGGAATTCGAGAAAGGCGATCTGGTGGCCATCAACGGCCAGCGTATGCCGGCCCACGAATTGCTGGCGTTGCTGAACCGCCTGGGTGGCAAGCACGGTGTCGGGCGTATCGATCTTGTCGAAAACCGCTATGTCGGGATGAAGTCGCGCGGCTGCTATGAAACACCTGGCGGCACGATCCTGTTGCCGGCGCATCGGGCGATTGAGTCGATCACCCTCGACCGCGAGGTCGCGCACCTCAAGGACGACTTGATGCCGCGCTACGCCAGCCTGATTTACAACGGTTATTGGTGGAGTCCGGAGCGAGTCGCCTTGCAAACGCTGATCGATCACACGCAACAAGTGGTGAACGGCTGGGTGCGCGTCAAACTCTATAAGGGCAACGTCATCGTCGTCGGCCGTGACTCGAAGAGCGACTCGCTGTTCGACTCGACCATCGCCACGTTCGAGGACGATGCCGGCGCTTACGATCAGAAGGACGCGGCTGGCTTCATCAAGCTCAACGCCTTGCGCATGCGTATCGCCGCCAACCTCGCCCAGCGCAAGATCTGAACACGGGGAAACGTCCTAAATGTTCGGGCTAACCGAAGAACAGATTTCCGACTTCGGCACGACTTTCGGGATCGGCGCCTTCATTCTGTTCATGCTGTTCATCATCGGTGAAATTGCCTGGAAATCGAAAGCGGGCAAAACCGGCACCATTGTCCTGTTCTTCGTTTTGTCGTTCGGCATGGTTGGCTTCATCGCCAAGACAATCATGCAAAAATTCATGGGGATGTAAATCATGTCGCAATTCGATACCGTCAGCGTCGTCAAGCGAGCCAATGTTTATTTCGACGGCAAGTGCGTCAGTCACACCGTGCTGCTGGCCGACGGCACAAAAAAAACGATTGGCGTGATTTTGCCGTCTACCCTGACCTTCAACACTGGCGTGCCGGAAGTGATGGAAGGCGTCGGCGGGTGGTGCCGCGTTCGCCAAGCCGGCGAAAGCGGGTGGACTCGCTACGGCGAAGGCGAATCTTTTGCCGTCGCGGCCAATTCGTCGTTTGAAATCGCCTGCGACGACGCGTATCACTACGTTTGCCACTTCGGCTAGAGCGAGTCCAGCCGCCTCTCTGCCGTCACGCGCCGATTTTCCCGAGCAATCCTCTAACCGGACGCCCGCAACAATGCCTTCATTCGATTTTTCTTCAGAAGCCGACATGGCCGCGCTGCACAATGCGATCGACGTGGCCAAGCGGGCCATCGACAACCGCTACGATTTCAAGGGGACTTCCGCCAAAGTCGAGTTGAACGAAAAGGATAAACTGATCGTCATTCACGGCGACTCCGATTTTCAACTCGATCAGATAAAGGATCTGCTTTTTCCAGCGATGGAGAAAAAAGAAAAGGAGAGCACCAAACGGCTGGACCATCAACCGGTGCAGCGCGTCTCTGGCAACAAGGTCAAGCAGGAACTCAAGATCAAGATCGGCATCGAATCGGAGTTAGCCAAGAAAATCGTCAAGCTGATCAAGGATTCCAAGCTCAAGGTCCAAGCCTCTATCCAAGGCGATGCCGTGCGCGTCAGCGGCGCCAAACGGGATGAACTGCAAGCCTGCATCGCCATGGTGACCAAGGCAATTTCCGACTTTCCGATCAAGTACGGCAACTTTCGCGACTGATCGCAGCGACGATTGGCGAATCCCTTCGCCGTCGCCATCCTTGCTGCAAGACCCTATGCCGTGCTAGCGTGGGTGGCTGTCTTTTTGACCGCCTTGTCCGCCAGCGCACCAGAAAAGTGCTCATCAATGATTTGCCGTTGCGAGTTCCGAGCGTGAGGGCGCTTTCGTTCACTTTGTTCCATTTGATGCCATTTCCGTGGTGTCGTTCTAGTTTTTGTTGGCAAGGTCTTCATTTTGCATAAGCTCGTCGATGATGCGGAAACGCCGCGCAAGACCGACCTCGGCGTTCTCTCGTGGACCGAGGAATTGCGCCGGGTCAGTGCGGCGGTCAGCAAAAAAAATCGTCAGGCGCCGATCGGGCGTCAGCAACTGTTCTATCTTTTGCACTGGACCAGCGACGAACAAGGTTTCGGTGTCACGGTACGCAAGGGCCGCGATCCGGAAAATGGCGAGGATCTGTGGAGTCTCGACCGCGCGCTGAGCAAGCCCCAGCGTTTCATTGGTGACGAAGATCGCCCGATCCTGCGTTTGTTGTGGGCCGAGCGCGCTTACGATACCGGCCTGCGCGCTTTTGGCCTTGGCCCGAAGCACGGTAGCGATGTGCTTCACCTTTTGGCACAAACGGGACGCTTGTGTCGAAAGGATGATTTTTCCTTTCTTGCTTTTGCCACTCCACGGCCTGCCACTCTCGCCTGGCGCGATAGCACCGAAGGCCGTCAGCGTCCGGTCCTGCTGTCCGAGCCACCCGCGACCCTGGTCGTTCCGCTACCTGCCCCCTGGTATATCGATCTCGAAAAACACCAGATCGGTTTCTTGGAGGTAAGGGGCAACCCCGCCGTTGTCGCGCGCTTGTTCTCCATGCCGCCATTGTCGCCAATCGCCGCCGCTTTGGTTGACGAGGCATTGGCTGAAGCGAGCGGTGACCAACCGCCCTTGCCCGCCGATGCGACGCAGCCGGCGCTGCGCCGCATCGTCGCCGAACCGCGTCCGCTGTTGCGTTTGCAAACACTTCACACCCACGGCAACCGCAATTGGCGCGACTACGGCAGCAGTTATGGCGGTGGCCCATTCGACGTTGTTTTGCCGGTATTTTGCTACGACGATGTCGAACTCATCCCTGACGATATGCGTGACTTCGCGATCATGGAAGGCGGGGAAATGGTCCGCGTGGAGCGTCGACGAGAACTCGAAGACCGCCTGATGGCCGAGCTGGCGGCCTGCGATTTGGAAAAAATTCCAGGTTATGTCTTGCAGACATTCGGCCGGCCACCGGACAATGCCTACGGGTTGGCGACGGAAGACTCTTGGCCGGATTTTGTCCGTGACGAGTTGCCGCATTTGCGCAACGCGGGCTGGCAGGTCGATTACGCCGACGATTTCCGTCATCGGCAGCTTGAAATCGACGCTTGGGACGCCGACCTCATCGAGGTCGACAACGGCTGGTTCGATCTTGACATGGGAATCATCGTCGAAGGCCAGCGCGTTCCGCTGGCACCGTTGCTGGCCGGACTTTTCCGGCGCGACGGGCGCTGGCTGGATGCCGCGTTGCTGGCGCGGATTCCGGATGGCGAAATGATTGACCTGATTTCGCCCAGCGGTCCACGTATTCGCGCGCCGGCAGGTCGCCTGAAAGTTCTCGCGGCAACCTTGATCGATCTCTTTGACGGATTTTCAGGCGGCACGACCCTGCGTCTTTCCCGTTTCGACGCTCCCCGACTGGCAGAGCTCAACGACAGCAATCGTTGGCGTTTTTGTGGGCAGGACGACGTGCTGACCATGGCCAATCGCTTGAGCGCCGCGCAAGGCATCAGTCACATTGAGCCACCGACGGGATTGGGGCTGGAATTGCGACATTACCAGACCGAGGGTCTGGCATGGCTACAGTTTTTGCGCGAACAAAATCTTGCCGGCATCCTTGCCGACGACATGGGGCTGGGAAAAACGGCGCAGACCTTGGCGCACCTTCTGCTGGAGAAGGAAGGCGGGCGTTTGGATCGTCCTGCCCTGATCGTCCTTCCGACGTCGCTGATCTTCAACTGGAAAAACGAAGCCGCCCGTTTTGCGCCGGGGCTGTCCATCCTCTCGCTGCACGGCCCGGAGCGAAAGTCTCGGTTTTCGGATATATCAAAACACGATGTCGTTTTGACCACTTATCCTTTGTTGTGGCGCGATGCGGCCGAGTTGACCAGCCACGCCTATCATCTGTTGATTCTCGATGAGGCGCAAACCGTCAAAAATGCCCGCAGCCAAGGCGCTGAAGTGGTGCGGCGGATCAACTCCCGCCATCGCCTGTGTCTGACCGGCACGCCACTGGAAAACCATCTTGGCGAGTTGTGGAGCCAATTCGATTTTTTGCTGCCGGGTTTTCTGGGTAACCACCACAATTTCACAAGATACTGGCGGGCACCGATCGAAAAACAAGGCGACGCCCAACGGCGCGATTTGCTGGCGCGCCGAGTCCGGCCGTTCATCCTTCGCCGCAGAAAGGAGGAGGTCGCTCGAGAGCTGCCGCCAAAAACGATCATCGTCCGCAAAGTGGAGCTCGTTGGCAGCCAGCGCGATTTGTACGAAACCGTGCGCGTGGCGATGGATGTAAAAGTCCGCGAGGAAATCGCCAGCAAAGGGTTCAATCGTAGCCAGATTGTCATCCTCGATGCCTTGCTCAAGCTTCGCCAGGTGTGCTGTGACCCGCGACTGGTCAAGGCCAAGGCGGCGCAGAAGGTCAAGGAACGCGCCAAACTCGAACTATTGATGACCATGCTGCCCGAACAAGTCGAGGAAGGGCGTCGAATTCTGCTCTTTTCGCAGTTCACCAGCATGCTGGAACTGATTGAAAGAGAGCTCAAGTCAGCCGGGTTGGGGTATGTCTTGCTGACCGGCGACACTCGCGACCGCGAAGAGCAGGTGCGCCGTTTTCAGACCGGCGAAGTGCCGATTTTCCTGATCAGCTTGAAAACCGGCGGTGTCGGCCTCAACCTGACGGCGGCAGATACCGTTATCCATTACGATCCCTGGTGGAATCCAGCCGCCGAGAATCAGGCCACCGATCGTGCGCACCGCCTCGGGCAAGACAAACCGGTATTTGTCTATAAACTGATTGTCGCCGGCAGCATAGAAGAGAAAATCATCGCATTGCAAGAACGGAAAGCCGAACTTGCCGCACACATTCTCTCCGCGGACACCGGTATCGACGCCAAATTCGGCACCGAAGACATTGCCGCGCTATTCGCGCCCCTACCCAGCTAAAGACGGCTCCGGCGGGCACCAATCGTAACGCGCCAAGAGTTCAATCGCTTGGCGACGCTCCTCCCCTCGGCAAGCGTGCGATTTGGCAGACATCAAAAAACACGTCATTTATATTAAATTTGTTAATGCAAAAATCGAGAGTGTAAACGCGTATTTTTAGTGACCGGCGCCGTGGCGGCATCGGTCCACGCCATTTTAGCAACGATAGAAAATTCCAAAAATCAGAACCCGGTTGCGGTAGAAGTGCTCACAAAGTAAACTATTCCGCTGTTTTTCTTATATTTTTTTGTGGACTGTTAAATCAATGGCAAAAAAATGCCACCTAAACCTGGCATACGGCTCACCAGGTTCCGGTACGAAGGAGCGAGGCGCTGGGGCGTTTTCGGTGCTGAGAAGCCGTGGAATCCGTCAGATGTTTTCCTCGTTAGCCAATTGATTTTTTTTTGGCAATCCGCTTTTGATTAGCGCGTTTACGGACTTTTACCACAGGTCGTTGGCATCGAGTTGCCTACACTGAAAGCTCGCCGCGTGCGAATCGATAATGCGTCGGCGGCAACAACCCAGCTCGTGGCTCTTCAAACAAACGCCTACACGATCTGGGGCGAAACCTGCAACGGAGGGTGAGAGCGTCGTGACACCACATTTGTCTACGATACACGCGGCAACATCACAGGATGCGGCCTTGGGGCAGCCCAGCGTCTTGGAAAGCGATCTGCTGCATTCGTTTCAACAACTGAACATTGACTCGATCAGTGCGTTGCTGGTCAATCTTGGCACTCTGGAATTCGAGGCGGCCTGGGCGGTTACCCATACTGGCGCCATTCGGCGCGAACTTCCCGAATGGTCCGTTGACAGCCAGTTTCCCGGGATGGTGACCACCATTTCACGTATCGCCTTGGCACCGCCGGAGGAAATGCTCGCGCAGTGCAGGAGTCCACGGCATTGGGTTTTTGCTTGGCGCCTCGATGACACGCATGTCGCGGTGGCCGAAACGTATTTCCGTTCCGACCGCGACGACATGAGCCACACCGACAAGACGTTGTTGCGCATCTTGTGCGGCGTGAATTTGCGCGCCAAGGGCATCGACGCGGCGGCTGCGGTGGCAACGCAAACACAGGCGAAAACGACCGCTGAAACTCACCGCACTTCCGAACCTTCCGGCAGTCAAATCAGTCGTCAATACGCCGTACGGTTCGAGATCCCGGCGACAGCCGAAACGGTGACCAACCCGAGCCAGCCAGCCGCACCACCGGCACCACCGGCACCACCGGCACCCGTTTCGCCACTTCCGTCAATTCGGACCACCAAACTAGACGATGAAGCGGATATGGAGGTTCCTTTAGTTGAATCACCCATACGTTCGGGTACGGTGGCTCCACCGGTGGCAAACGTCGACGCTTGGCCGGCGAGCGCTTACGCAAGCCGAAAGACGATAGCCATTCCTCTTGGCCATGAGCCTCTGCCATACGTTAAACCGACAGATGTCGAGAGGTCGGCTCATGTTCCCCGCAGCGGGATGCCAGAAGCCAAAATGCGCCGCCCCGCCCTCGCGGAGACCCCGCCAAACGCGTCGGCATCGAAACGGCGGAGTAGCACGCGCAAAGGAGGCCACGGTGCGGCGGTCGGCAAGCCGTCTCGTCAGCGTGACCGACGAGAACTTCCGCGCGCGGACTCGGAAAGCATGGATTGGCCATTGGGGCAGGTAAAGCTATCGTTGATTTCTACCCTGGGGTTAGCGTTGACCCTGGTTTGCACGCTACTCGGGTTGTGGGTGGCGGCCGTGGCGGTTCCCGACACCACGGCCGCGTACCGCGCCGATATCGAGCGGCGCCGGATGATCAGCGACCAGACCATGGTTCGCGACCTATCGGCAGCCTTGGCCACCGGCGATCACGGCAACGTGCAGGCCGCGCTGTCCTCGTTTTCGTCGCTCGGTTATTTTGAAAGCGCCTTGGTCAGTGACCCGCAATTGCGGGTGATCGCGCTGGCCGGCACGGATACCGGTTTGCATCTCGGAGACAGCTTGCCCGCAGAAATAAAGCAGTACGATCGTTCGATCGATTTGATTCATGGATCGGGAAAAGATGGGCAATTGCTGCTGCTTAAAGAACCCACGCTGGAAAGCACCGCCAACAAGTTGAAATCAATCCGAATCGCCGCAGCGAGTGCCGGCGGTGCCTCATTCACCGTTACGCTGCTGATTTTATTGCGTCTCCTGCGCGGCTTCATCGCCCGCTTGTTCCTTCGCGGCCGATAAATCCGTCGATCGGTGCTCAGGCGGCACGATGAATATCAATCCGCCTGGAACAACTCCGGGTGCTTCCCCTTGAACGGCGCGTAAAAAGCTTTGATGGTCGCCATGTCGCGTTCGATATCGCCAGTCGGCCAAAAAACAGGTCCCAATCCGCAACATTTGCGACTGAAATCGATATAGGCCATGACAATTGGCACTTCCGCGCCGAGCGCGATGTAATAAAAGCCCGTTCTCCAGCGGCGCGTGCATCCGCGAGTTCCCTCGGGCGATATCACCAGTTGTAGAGGGCTGTCCGCCGCCTTGATCGCTGTCACCGAAGCGGCGACAAGTTGCGTCGATTGTTCGCGATTCACCGGCATGCCTCCCAACCACATCATCAAGCCACGAAGCGGCGGTCGGAAAATCGCCTGCTTGCCCATCCAGTAGACGCGAAGCCGCAATACGAAAGCCGCCATCAACAAATACGGCAGGTCCCAGTTGCTGGTATGTGGCGCGGCGATCATCACGCACTTCGGTGAATTTTTCGGCAATTGGCCTTCGATTCGCCAGCCGGTCAAGTGAAGAACGGTCAGCGACGCGACCCGTAACAGGGCGCTGACCAGCGGGTTATGGAAAATCGTACGATGCATGTTTTTTACACGTGATGAGTGATGCGGCGGTCCTGAATCAAGCGGTGGTCGCATCTGGCAATACAACAACGCGACAACGAACGAGCGCCGGAATTATCGCCTGATAGACCCCGTCGTGTCGCCGGAATCCGAAGCCGAATCAGTTGGCGGAGCGCCAATGGGGTCGCGAAAGCGACACGGTGGCCATTTTCCGATTACCATCCAAGCTTTATTGCCACTGCCGGAGTTGATGATGGATGCCGAATGGGTGCTGGCGACCTTGAGCGATGCCATGGAGGCGCTGGAGAGCGCGGTCGCCGAGTTGGAGTCCGACCCGGAGTCGCTTGACGAGCGGCTACCGGAACTGCTGCCGGCGATTTATGCCAAACTCAACTACGCGTGGAATAGCCGCGAATTGGGGCCCGCGGCATTGGAACAAATCGACCACGACCGACTGGTTGCCTTTCCGCGGGATTTGCCGTTCTGAGCGCCGAAGGCGATCGTCGGCCGCGGCTTCCGAGACCGAATCCGTGAGCACCTTGCTGTTTCGCGGTGAGTTGCGGCGCATCGACGAGCACGGGCAGTGGACCGGTATTTACAAACAGCCGGTTGACGAACCGATCCGTATTGGCTTCTCCGGGTTGGACGGTGACCGCCAAGCCGACCGGCGTGTGCACGGCGGCCTGGAAAAAGCGGTGCATTTTTACCCGGTCGACCATTACCGTTATCTGGCGACGCGTTTCCCGGCCATCGCCGAGCAATTGGTCGCCGGCAGCATCGGCGAGAATCTTTCAGCGGGCGACCTCGACGAAAAAACGGTTTTCATCGGCGATATTTTTCGTCTTGGCGGCGTCCGACTGCAAGTCACGCAACCGCGTAGCCCCTGCTGGAAGATCGACGCTCGTTATGGTTTTGACGGACTGGCGCAAGCGATCGCCACGACGGGCGTCACCGGCTGGTATTTCAGGGTGCTGGACGAGGGCATGGTCGATCCCGGAGACGAATTGCGGCGGGTCGAACGTTTGCCGGACGCCATTTCCCTGGCGGAGTCATGGCAGGTGTGGCGGGAACATCGTCCCGAAACGCGGCGCCTCGAACGCCTGTTGGCGGCTCCCGGCCTGACCGACGGATGGCGAGAAAAAGTGCGCAATCGCCTGCTTTGGCTAGTCGGCAAGCAAGCGGACGATCCGTCTGTTTGACCGATTCTCGACCTCACGATCAACAATTGAACTGTTCTGGCCCATGCTCTGGCTGAAACTTTTCCTGCCCTTCGCCGGCGCTTATTTTCTTTCGTATCTCTATCGCACTGTCAATGCGGTGATCGGACCGGTGCTCAGCACGGAAATGGCGCTAGGCGCCGGTAGCCTTGGTCTGTTGACCGGCGCGTACTTTTTGGCTTTTGCCGCCGCACAATTGCCGCTCGGCGTGTTGCTCGACCGTTTTGGCGCTCGCCGGGTCGAATCCGGTCTGCTGCTGATCGCCGCGGGCGGTGCGGCTGTTTTCGGTCTTGGACAGAGTGTCGGCGAACTGGCCATTGGCCGAGGTTTGATCGGTCTTGGCGTTTCAGCCTGTCTGATGGCCGCCTTCAAAGCGTTTTCGCTGTGGTTTCCGGTGGATCGGCAAGCGTCGTTGACGGGCTGGATCATGACTTCCGGCGGATTGGGCGCCTTGGCCGCCAGCAGGCCGCTTGAATTCGCGCTGTCTTTTGCTGGTTGGCGGGAAATTTTCTTCACCCTGGCGGTGCTGACCGTCCTGGTGGCGATTTGGCTTTTCCTGAGCGTGCCGGAACGCGAAGAACAGCATCGGCCGGAGGCCATGGCGGCGCAATGGGCTGGCGTGCGCGAAGTTTTTTGCAGCGCGCATTTCTGGCGCTTTGTTCCCTTGGGAGTGACGCTGATTGGAGGCTTCATGGCGGTGCAAAGCTTGTGGTCGGTCTCGTGGCTGATGAACGTGAATTCTTTCACTCGCTCCGTCGCCGCCGATCACATCGCCGGCATGAGCGTGGCGATGCTGCTTGCTTATGTGCTGATTGGTTTGCTGGCCACCCGTCTGGCAAGCCGCGGTCTGACACCGGTCAAACTGCTTGGTGGCGGGCTGGTGCTGGCGCTCCTGACCGCCGCCACAATCGCGTTGGAGGTTAGCGAACACACATATGGCTTATGGATTGCTTACGGCGCCTTTTCGAGTTTTGGCACGCTGGCGTATTCACAGGCGGCGGCGGGTTTTCCGGTGACCCTGTCCGGCCGTGCCAACACCGCTTTCAATTTGATGGTCTTCGTCGGCGCGTTCGGTATTCAATGGGGTCTCGGGGGGCTCATCGATGCCCTGGAGAAGCATGGCGCAAGCATCGCGGTCGCCCATCGGCACGCCTTTTTGCTGCTGCTGGCCGTGCAATCGGCGTCTTTGGCGTGGTTTTTCATCGCCGGCCGGCGTGGCCGTGCGCTTCGCGCTCAGCGGTAAAGCGGCAACGCCGATAAACGGCGTTCGATTTCTTCGCTCAGGCGCTGGAACGCCGGATCCTTCCGGTTGTGAAAGCGGCGCGTCATTTCCTTTTCCGAGAGCGATTCGGGCAGATCGGCCAGGACCGGCGCCAGATCGTCTTCCGTCAAGCCACCGGTGAGCGCTTCGTTCAGGCGTGCCGGTTCATCGACCACCAGTTGACCGAAGCGCGTGCCGGCGCGGTCCGCCGCGAGGTCGGCAAAAGAAAAGCCGCTGCCGTCGCGCGAATCGACGATTTCCTTGTACAAGCCGATGGCGTTGGCCACGGGCTCGCCCGCCCATGCCGCCAAGGCCGCGGAAATGCCGAAATGCTGCGCGCTATCGTGGCGATCGCGTAGCGTCGGCAATACCGAACGCGGGCGCGGCCACGGCCCGATGTCCGGCAACATCGCTCCGAGATCTTTTTCCGCCAGAAAAACCGCTAGTACCAGCAAAGTGGCGCGTCGCTGCCGAGTCGAGCCGTCGAGTTGCGTTAATAGCGGCGTCAGCAGGTTCGTCAAGGGCAACCGGGTCCGGGTCGCGTAGTGATCCAGCAGACCCGCCAGCGCATACCGCGCCGCCCTGATCGCCGCCACGTCCTCAGGGGCGAACGCCAGCAAACGGGCGCGTTCGAGTAGACTTGTTTCCCAGATGTAATCGATCTCGACTGTCGCGCGACCCGGTTCGAATGCTATCCGCCGGACGGCCTGACGAGCGATCCGCCATTGATCCGCCACGCCGGCGGATTCCATCGCCGCGGCTACCAGCCATTCGACGACCGCTGGCGGAACGGGCAACCAGCCGATCGAAGCGGCCGCGATACGGGGTTCCCCCGCGGCTTCCCGCAACGACGCCCGCAAGTTGAGATAGCGGGCCAACGGTAAACTCAGGGTCAAACGAACTTCGGCGCTGTCTTCGGCGATGAGGAAGGCGCCACGGCCATTCGCGCCACGACTGGCGAGATAATTGACGCCCTCGTCGATCAGGGCGGCGGGAATACTGGCCGTGCGTTCGTCGCCATCGTGCAGACGACGTGGGTCGTTACGGTTCAATAGGCGTTTGGCCTCGGCGATCGACTGGGGAGAGATACTTTCATCGCGGCGAACCAGGGGCGAACCGTCCAGCGTCGAGGCGAACACCAGGGCGGTGACGAACAGGCAGAGCAGCGCCAGCTTCGTCAGGCGGAAAAAAAGACATTTCAAGACGGTGTGTCGATTCCGGCTCGGCCGGTCGCCGACCCGCGCGACTGTTGTTGCGCGATAGGTGGCACGGTCGACGATCAAGCGACGGTCAAACGCAATTCAAATCCGGCTTTATGCAAAAATCGGGCTTCCGCCTCGAGGTCGGCGCTGGTCAAGGGATGTTCGTCCAGCCAACCGGCCGGGAAGCCGAGGCGCAGACGGTGTCGATCCGCCCGCGCGGCGATGGTTGGCAATGGGTCCCTGCCACGACCGCGATGCAACACGACCGCCAGACGCAACAGGACGCACAATTTAGCCGCCACGGTTTGCCAATCAGCGCTGACATCGGCAAAAGCCTTCGCGGGCAGCGACTTGCGGTGATAACGCACCAGCGCCGACAGTAGGTATTGATCGTCTCTGGAATACCCCGGCAGATCGGAATGTTGCAGCACGTAGGCACCGTGCTTGTGATACTGGTCGTGTGTCAGCAATAAACCGATTTCATGCAGGCGGGCGGCACGCTCCAGTACGTGCGGCGTTTCGTCGCCGGCCAGATGCCACGTCCCCTTTATTTGATCCCATAAATTCAACGCGGTGGTGCTGACGCGCTTGGCTTGGGTTTCGTCGAGGCCAAAGCGCCGGGTCACCTCGGCAATCGTACGGTCGCGAACATCTTCGTGGCGAATGCGGCCAAGCAAGTCGTAAACCAGGCCCTCGCGCAATGCGCCTTCGGATACTTCCATCTGCTCGATCGCCAACGCCTCGCAAATGCCGTGCAACACCGCGAAACCACCGACGAAAACCCGTGCGCGCGCCGGCTCGATCTGCCAGCGCCAGGCGATGCCCGCCGTATCGCCTTCCCTCAGCAACTCTTCGCGCAGACGGCGTAGCGATGGCAGCGTGATTCCTTCGCGACTCCAACCTTCCCCGACAACGATGTCCCGAATCGCCTTGATCGAACCGGAGGCACCGGTGACCGTCTGCCAGCCGCTGGCCAGATAGTCCTGCCGCAGTGGCTCCAGTTGGAGGTTGACCAGCAAATCGGCATCCCGCAGGCGTTTTTCCGTCACGCGACCGTCGGCGAATTGGGCGCGGCTCATGCTGACACAGCCCATGCGCAGGCTGGCCAAGTGTCGCGGATCGAAGCCCTGTCCGACGATCAATTCGGTACTGCCGCCACCGATATCGATCACCAGTCGTTGGCCGGGAATATCGGCGACGCTGTGCGCCACACCAAGGTAGATCAGGCGCGCTTCCTCTTGGCCGCTAACGATTTCCACCCGGTGTCCGAGAACTTTTTCGGCGCGCGCGACGAACTCGGCGCTGTTGCGCGCCTGACGCAAGGTGTTGGTGCCGACGATGCGCAGGCGATTCGCTGGAATGTGGCGCAAGCGCTGGCCAAAACGGGCCAGACATTCAAGCGCCCGTTGTTGTGACTCCGCTGACAGGCGATTGTGGCTGTCCAGTCCGTCGGCGAGTTGCACCATGTCGCGCAAGCGGTCGAGCACTTGCACGTGACCGTCGCCGATACGGGCGACGATCATGTGAAAACTGTTGGAGCCAAGATCGATGGCGGCTACGAAATGGTCTGACAAGATCACGCTCTCCGGAAAATTGTGGCGGCGACTTTATAGACAAACGATAGTCGACGTTGGCGACGAAATCCGTTAAATCGGCCACGAATCATGGGTTGATGAGAATGTTTGATCGCTGCGTGGCCAGGAAATTCTAAAATTCCAGCGGATCGACTTCTAAATGCCAACGCAGGTGCGACGGTGTCCTGATTTCATCGAGCCGATTCAAGCGGTTGGCGAGGAAATGCTGCAAGGCGCGTCGCGACGGCGATTCGATCAACAGTTGCGCGCGTTCGAGGCTTGCCCGTCGCGACAGGCGCATCGGCACCGGGTCATAAAAAGTGATGTGCCGATCACTCTCCGGCAACCAGCAGGCGCGCGCGGAATTCAGGAAAGCCAGCGCGTCGGCCATGGCGTTGGCCTCGGCGCGCAACATCGCCTGGTGGGCGTAGGGCGGGAACCCGGCCTGTCGCCGTTCGACGAGTTGCGTGGCGGCGAAGGCCGGGTAATCGTGCCGCGCCAGCGCGTCATACAACGGATGGTCGGGAAACTGGGTCTGAATCAGCACTTCGCCAGGAAAGCGGTGGCGACCCGCGCGGCCGGCCACCTGCATCAACTGCGCGAACAGACGTTCCGGCGCGCGCCAATCGGCGGCGAAAAGCGCCGCGTCGGGTGCGATCGCGCCAACCAAGGTCAATTTCGGGAAATCGTGGCCCTTGGCCAGCATTTGCGTGCCGACCAGAATATCGACGTCTCCACCGTGAATGCGGGCGACCAGCGAATCCCATTGCTTGCGGCTGCCGGCTGAATCGCGATCGATCCGCAAGATGCGGGCTTGCGGGAAACGTTTGCCAAGAATTGCCTCTAGACGTTGTGTGCCGCGACCAAAAGCGCTGAGATCCTGATTGCCGCACGTCGGGCAAGCCGGCGGGACGCCCGCCTCATGGCCGCAGTGATGGCAACGCAACCGGCGATCGGCCAGATGCAAGACCAGGTTCGCGGCACAACGACGACATCGCGAGGTCCAGCCACAGGCGGCGCAAGCGAGTACCGGCGCGTAGCCGCGGCGATTGAGAAACAGCAGGCTTTGCTCGCCGCGACTCAAGCGCTCCTCGACCGCTTGCAACAAGGGGTCGGTCAGCCCGTCCAGCGCTTTGTTGACGCGGGTGTCGATACGCCGGACGGTCGGCAGGCCGGCACCTGGCACCGCGCGATTGTGCAACGTCAGCAAGCGATAGCGTTCGCGGCCACCGTTTGCGCCGGCATTGGCCCAGGTTTCGAGAGAGGGGGTCGCCGAACCGAGGACGATCGGCACATCGCACACCCGCGCGCGAAAAACGGCCAGGTCGCGCGCCGAGTAGCGAATGCCATCCTGCTGCTTGAACGAGGCATCGTGTTCTTCGTCGACGATCACCAGCCCGAGTGCCGGCATCGGCGTGAACACCGCCAGACGCGTTCCAAGCACGATTCGCGCCTCGCCTCCAATGGCCGACCGCCAGGCACGGCTGCGCGCCGCATTGCCCAACTCGCTGTGAAGACTGACCAGGCCGACGTCGGGAAAACGCGCCGCGACGCGTGCCTCGAGCTGTGGTGTTAGATTGATTTCCGGCACCAGCAGCAGCGCTTGTCTTCCCGCCGCCAGCGCGTGTTCGACCAGGCGCAAGTACACCTCGGTCTTGCCGCTACCGGTGACACCGTGGAGTAGGTAGGCGTTGTAGGCGGCGCCGTGCTCGGCGATTGTCGCCACGGCGGCGTGTTGTTCAGGCGTGAGCGGTGGCGGCGTTTGCACCACGGCGCCATCATTCACCTTTTGACGACGACGGGCTTTCGGCGGTGCGAGCGCGCGCAAGCCAGCCGGCAAGGTCGACAACATCACTTGCCCAAGCGGCGCATGGTAATAGTCGGCGCAAAACCCGGTCAGATGGAACCAGTCCGGTGGTAAAGGCGGCTCGTCACGCAGTACGCCGTCGATGCATCTCAGTTGATCGACGGGAACGTCGGTTTCGGTTATCAGATCGACGACGATGCCGATTTTTTGCTGCCTGCCAAAAGGCACCCGCACACGATAGCCGCGATCGGCGAGCGACAACGTTTCGCCCTGGGGTGCCAGATAATCGAAGAGGCGGCGCAGCGGCAGATCCAAGGCCACGCGGGCAATCAATGGGTTGGGCATTTTTTCGTGAAAGCGGGTCAAAACCAGCCGGAGGCGAAATTATTTACCGGACAAAGCTCGCGCCAGTTCTGGCAATGCCGGGTAAGACTCTCTGTTTTAAGTGCTTTCCCGACCATGCACAATTGTTGTGGATAACTCTGTGGATCAAGCTATCGAATCGCCTTTAAACGCCCGCCACACAAGGGTTTAAGACGCTTCGCCGGAAAAATAGGCAATTCAAAATGCGCTATAAATCCATGAGTTATTCATATCAGGCTGATTCTTAAAGTTCTTTCGCAATCACGCCGTCCTTGACCTTGTTTCTGTGAACAAGTCAAGCGGTAAAACGCGACTCACGGCGCTGTTTTCCGAATTGCCCGACCGTGTTCGCGAACGGCGTCGACCAGCGCCCGCACGTTTTCCGGTGGAGTGAATTGGGAAATACCATGCCCAAGGTTGAATACCAGCCCTGTCTGATCCGCCCCGTGGCTGTCGAGCACTTTTCGTGCTTCCGTGGCGACGATGTCGGGCGAGGCGAAAAGAACGCCAGGATCGAGATTCCCTTGCAGGGCAACGCGTTGCCCAACCCGCCGCCGCGCTTCGCCGATGTCGATGGTCCAGTCGACACCGATGGCATCGCAGCCGCTATCGGCTATCGACTCCAACCACAGCCCGCCGCCCTTGGTGAACACAATGGACGGAATCCGCTCGCCGTTTTTTTCGCGCGTCAGATTGGCGACGATGCGCTGCATGTAGGATAACGAGAATTCTCGGTAGGCGGCGGCTGACAAGGAGCCTCCCCAGGAATCGAAGAGCATCACCGCTTGCGCGCCAGAGTCGATCTGCGCGTTCAAGTAGGCGGTGACCGCGTCGGCGGTCACCGACAAAATACGGTGCAGCAAATCCGGCCGGTCGTAGAGCATGCGTTTGATGTGGCGGTAGTCGTTGCTTGCGCCGCCTTCGACCATATAACACGCCAAGGTATAGGGACTGCCGGAAAAGCCTATCAGCGGCACTGAATTGTTCAGCGCGCGCCGGATTTCGGCGACGGCATCCATCACGTACCGGAGATGATCCCAGGGGCCGGGCGCCGTCAGGCCGCGTATTGCCCATTCCTCGCGCAAGGGCCGCTCGAATCGCGGTCCTTCGCCCTCGGTGAAATAGAGTCCGAGGCCCATGGCGTCAGGGACGGTCAGAATGTCTGAAAACAGGATCGCCGCGTCGAGATCGTAGCGGGCCAGCGGTTGCAGGGTCACTTCGCAGGCCAGCGCGGGATTCTTGCATAATTGCAAAAAGCTGCCGGCGCGGCGGCGCGTTTCGCGGTATTCCGGCAAATAGCGACCCGCCTGTCGCATCAGCCAGATCGGTGTGTGGTCGGTTGGCTGTCGGAGCAGGGCGCGCAGAAAACTGTCGTTGGTCGGTCGGGTCACGGTTAGTTAACTCCGCTGACGGGAAAAAGCGCCCAAAGCTCCGATTATCCGCTTTTCCAGGCTATCTGCGCCAAAAAGCAGGCGTTAATACCACCAACAGAGTAAAGATTTCGAGGCGACCGAGCAGCATGGCGACAGTGCATACCCAGGTCTGAAAATCGCTCAGGCTACCGAAATTGGTCGCTGGCCCGACCTGCCCGAGACCCGGCCCCGTGTTGTTGATGCTGGCAACAACGGCGGTAAAAGCGGTGATGATGTCGAGGCCTGAAAAAGATAGCGTTAGTGTCATCGATACGATACACACCATGTACATGAAACCAAAGGCCAGCACGGCGAAAAGTATGTTGTGCGGTGTGGCCTCGCGACCGATGCGTACCGGGTGCACCGCGTTTGGGTGCATGGCACGGATCAACTCACGATAAACCTGTTTGTACAGAACGATGGCGCGGATCATCTTGATGCCACCACCGGTCGAGCCGGCACTGGTGGCGAAACTAGACAAAAACAACATCCAGAGAGGGGCGAACATCGGCCAGAGCGCATAGTCGGTATTGGCAAAGCCTGTGGTGGTGGCGATCGAGACAAGATTGAAGGCCGAATAACGGAGCGCTTCGACAAAGCTTGGATAGACTTCATGCACGTCGAGAAAAATGGCGATGGCGACCACGCTGCCGATAGTGACTGTCAGAAACCAGACCGCTTCGGGGTCGGTTTTGTACGGGTGGAAGGAACGGCCGGTGACGGCGACGTAGTGCGTCGCGAAATTCATTCCCGCGATAAGCATGAACAGGATGCTGACGGCTTCGATCGCCGGCGAGTCGAAAAAGCCAAAACTGGCGTCGTGACTGGAGAAGCCACCTAGCCCCATGGTCGAGAACATGTGCATGATCGCATCCAGCCAGGTCATTCCGGCCCAACGATAGCCCAACACGCAAGCCAGCGAAATGAGCGCATAAACGGCCCACAGCCCTTTTGCCGTTTCGGCCATCCGTGGTGTCATTTTCGCGTCCTTCATCGGACCCGGTGTTTCGGCCTTGAACATCTGCCGGCCACCGATACCAAGCAGGGGAAGAACGGCAACCGCTAGAACGATCAGGCCCATGCCACCCAACCAAACAAGTTGACAACGCCAGAAATTGATCGATACCGGCATGGTGTCCAGGCCCTCGAGGACTGTCGCGCCGGTGGTGGTCAAACCGGAAACGGCCTCGAAATATGCATCTGTAAAACTGGCATTGATCTGGATGATCAGTGGTAAACCGGCGTAGATCGGTAGCACCGTCCAGACCAGGGCGACCATCAAAAAGCCATCGCGGATCGTCAGGTCGCGCTTTTCTCTTCGCGTGGCGTACCATAAGCCTGCACCCGTACCGATGGTCAGGATCACCGCCTCGTCGAAAGCACTCTCGGCACCGTCGTGCAACGCCCACGACAGACTCCAAGGAACAAGCATGGTCAGGCCGAACATCAGGATCACCAGGGATAGCACCCGGATCACTGGGTAGTAGCGATGCATGGCGCCTCCTAAAAAAAATGGAAACCGACCGAAAACGTGTTTTCGACCTGCTTGACCACTTTTTTGTCAAGGCAGAATACCACCACATGGTCGCCGCTCTCGATCACCACGTCCTTGTGGGCGATCAGCACGCGTCCCTTGATTTTTTTCTTTTCCATCCCGAACAAACCTAGGTCTTCGTTCATGTCAAGATCGCGAACGATGGCGGCAATGGTCGCCCCTTCGATGGTCGGCAAATCACCGAGGCGTCGACCAATTACCTTGGAGTTCCGACGATCACCGTGGGCGACGATTTCCAGCGCTTCGGCAGCACCTCGCCGCAAGCTGTGAACCTGCGCGACATCACCACGGCGAACGTAGGTCAGCAGCGTGCCAATCGATACCTGCGCCGGCGAGATGGCGATATCGATCGGCCCACCCTGCACCAGGTCCGCGTAGGCGCGACGGTTGATCAATGCCACCACGCGTTTGGCGCCCATGCGCTTGGCTAGAGAGGCTGACATGATGTTGTCTTCGTCGTCGTTGGTCAATGAAAGGAACAAATCCATTTCGTCGATCGATTCTTGTTCCAGCAACTCTTCATCGGTTGCGTCGCCGTGTAGCACCAGTACTGATTTCAACGAACTGGCGACAAATTCGGCACGCCGGCGGTCGATTTCGACCAATTTGACTTCGCATCGGGCTTCGAGGGTCTCGGCCACCCGCAAGCCGATGTTGCCGCCACCGGCGATCATCACCCGGCGAACGGGTTCCACCGAACGGCGCAATTCACGCATCATCGTCCGGATGTGCTCTTCGGCAGCCAGCAGAAACACTTCGTCTCCGTCTTCGACAATTGTTTCACCCGTCGGCGTCACGGCGCCGTCGCGACGGTAGATGGCGGCAATTCGCCCGTCGATTCCCGGCGGTAGGTGACCGGGCATTTCCTTGATCGGGCTGCCGACCAGCAGGCCGCCAGCGTATGCGCGCACGGCGACCAGCGCCAGACGACCGTTGGCAAAATGGAGTACCTGCAGCGCTTCCGGGAAGGCGACCAGACGGGCGATGTACTCCGTGATCACCTGTTCCGGACAAAGGGCGTAATCGACCGCGAAATTTTCAGGCGATAGCAACGTTTCGCTGTCTAAAAAGTCCGACGCGCGCAAACGGGCGATGCGGGCGGGGACGTTAAAGACGCTGTGTGCGACCTTGCAGGCTACTAGATTGGTCTGGTCACTTTGGGTAACGGCGATCAGCAAGTCGGCGTCATTTAATCCGGCATTTTCCAGAACGGAAGGGAAAGCCGCGTTACCGACCACGGTTCGCAGATCGTGACGATCCTGCAAATAGGTCAGTCGTTCGTGATCTTTGTCCACCACGGTGATGTCATTGTTTTCAGAAACCAGACTTTCGGCAACACTGGCGCCGACTTGGCCGGCACCCAGAATGACAATGCGCATTTTCTTCCGCCCTCCTTCTAACAGCCCCCAAGCGAACGACTATTCCTTGTCGTCACCGCGTCGACCAATGTTGAGTCCAAGCTGCCGCAATTTGCGATACAAGTGAGTGCGTTCCAAGCCGGTCTTTTCCGCCAGGCGGGTCATGTTACCGCGCTCGCCATGCAGGTGGTATTGGAAGTAAAGCCGTTCGAAAGCCTCGCGCGCGTCGCGCAGCGGTTGTTCGAAAAAGACGTTCGGCAATAGCGCGGCGGCATCGCCGGCATCCGTTTGCAGGGTCCTGGCCACATCGTCGGCGCTGATTTCCTCCTCCAGGGCGGACAGACCGAGGTTTTTCACGGTGGTCAGCAGTTCAGCCCATTCGCCTTGCCAGCGATGCAGGCGGAGTGCGTTCTGGGCGCCACTGGAGAAGCGGCGCAGGGGAACTTCGCCGCGTTCGGCGAGATCGGCGAGTAGCATCGAGGCGATCTCGGGTACATCGTCCGGGTGGCCGGAAATTTGCGGTAGGGCGACCCAGACTTCGCTGATCCGGGCGATCAATTGCGCGTCCCAGCCCATTTCCGTCAAGCCGGACAGTGGCCGTGACGAAGCGGCGATCAGTTGCAGATTGTGTCTTTCGAGTCTTTCGAGCGCGAAAACGAGATTCATCTGCTGTAGCTTGCCAAGCTGCGCCAGATCGGCGATGAAGGCGACGCCGCCACTAGCGCCTTGGAGCATTTCCTGCGTCAGGGGCGCGCTGGAACTGGACAAATCCAGCCATGGCGCGCGATGCGGCTGTAGTGTTCGCGCGCAGATTTCCGCCATGCCGCCCGACGCGTTCTTGAGCAACAGCACCGATGTTTTTGCCGCGGCCTGTTCGAGACGCCGTTTGAGGTCCTTGAGCAACGGTGAGCGAATGAAAGCGTCAAGCGTCAACGGTTTTTTCTGGAGCAGCGTTTCGTGCTTGAGCGCTTTTTTGACCGTTGCCAGCAGTTTTTGCAGGGCGATCGGTTTTTCGAGAAAATCGGTGGCGCCGATGCGCGTGGCCTCGACCGCCGAATCGATGGTTCCGTGCCCGGACATCATTACCACCGGCATGGTGAGTTGACCGCCGGCCGACCATTCCTTGAGCAAGGAAATGCCGTCGGTATCGGGCATCCAGATGTCGAGAAGCACCAGATCGGGGCGTCGTTCCGCTCTTTGTCTGCGCGCAGCCGCGGCATTTTCAGCCAGCCAGACCGAGTGTCCCTCGTCGGCAAGGATTTCGGAGAGCAATTCCCGGATGCCCATTTCATCATCGACGATCAGTATTTGCGCCATGCTCAGATCTCGGTAGGTAAGTTGTTGCTCGAATGCCGCCGGGGAACCGGTACGACGGCGAGCGGCAGCTTGATGCTGACCTTGGCGCCCACCGGTTGGCGGTTGTTGATCTTGATGAGGCCATGATGTTCGTCGACGATCTTCTTGACGATCGCCAAACCCAAACCGGTGCCGCGGGCCTTGGTGGTGACATAGGGTTCGAAAACGCGTGCCAGCAGTTCGGGAGGAAAGCCAGGGCCACTGTCGGTGACCAGCAGTTCCGCCATGTTGTCGCTGCGGCGCGTGGCAATGCCGATGCACGGCGAGGCGACAGCCTCTTGCGCATCTTCGGCGTTACGTAGCAGATTGTGGATGATCTGCCGCAACTGAGTGGCGTCGCCCCATACCGGCGGCAGGCGGGGCGCCAGTTTGATGTCAATGGTGGCGGCCGAGGTTTCGTACAGTCCGAGGACTTCGCTCACCAGCGCGTTCAAATCGACGGCGTTTAGATCCGGTGCCGGCAATCGGGCGTAGTCACTGAAGTCGTTGACCATGCGTTTCATCGCCTGCACCTGGGCAATGATCGTCTGGGTGGCCCGGGCAAGCATTTCCGCGTCGGCATCGTCGAGCCGGTCGGCGAGTTTCATCTGCAAGCGTTCGGCCGACAGTTGGATCGGCGTCAGCGGATTCTTGATTTCATGCGCCAGTCGTCTGGCGACTTCGCCCCAGGCGGCACTGCGTTGGGCGGCGATCAGGCGGGTGACGTCGTCGAAGACCACCACATAGCCGCCATGCGAGCCGGTCGGCAAGGGGGTGCCGCGCAGCAGGAGCGTTTGCGGCAACCCGCCAGGGTGGTCGAGTTCGATCTGTTCCTGCCATTCGGCGCTTTCATGTTCGGCAAAAGCCCGACGAATGGCCTGGCCGAGAATCTGCTGACGCGGCCAAAGCTCGGCGGCTTGACCGAGCAGTTCCCGAAAATCGTCGGCCAGAATGCTCAGCGCGCCTTCGTTGACCGTTCGCAAGATGAAACTGCGGTCGAAAACCATGACGCCGGCGGAGAGGTTGGCGAGAATCGATTCGAGATACGCCCGGGCCGCTTCCAGTTCGGCGCGATGGCGTTCGTTGTCGCGCCGCGCCTCATTGAGCTGGCTGGTCATCTGCTTGAACGAACGGGTCAGCACGCCGAGTTCGTCGCTGCTATAGACGGCTTGCCGTGGCGTGTAGTCACCGGAGGCCACCGCTTGCGTTCCTTCGGCAAGAATCGACAGCGGTGCCGAGAAACGGCGGGCCAGCACGAAGGCAAGTGCGATGGCGGCGAACAAGGCCAGCAGGACGGTCAGCGTCAGGGTCATCGCGTAGATGCGCGTCAGCCCTTCGCGGCCCAGCGAAAGCTCCTGATAGTCGGCATAAACCGTTTGCACGCTGTCGGCGTTGAGAGCCAAACTACTGGGAACCGGGTCGATCAATTGCAGGATGCGCGTTTCGATGCCCAACCCCGGCGGCGATACCGTGACCAGGACACGCAGCGTCAAATCCTTTTCCCCGCTGCTTTCGATCACCGCCAGACGGCGTTCGCTGCGCGCGCGACGCAGCTGTTCGGCCGTCGGCTGCGACGGCAACAAGGTGGACAGTTCTCCGGTCGCGCTGGCTAGCAACAAGCCCTTGCTGGAAAAAAGCGCGGCGGATTGCACGCCGTTCAATTCCCGCAGCCGGTTGAGTTCAAGCCGTCGTTGTCCCTCGGGACGTTCGGCCAGTTCCATCGACATCGCTTGCGCCTTGGCGAGCAGATCCGCGAGCAGGGAATCCAGGGCGCTACGGCCGAGGTTGAGGCCGGCTTCGAGGGCTTTCTCGACGCGTACATCGAACCAGGTCTCGATACTTTTGGTGACGAATTGCACCGACACCGCGTAAATCAACACGCCGGGCACGACGGCCATCAAGCCGAACATCAACATCAGACGTAATTTGAGACGCGAACCAAAAACCTTGGCGCGGTGTTCGCGCCACAGCGCGCGCAATTGCCAGGCGATCAGTGCCAGCAGGGACAAGGCGACGATGGCGTTCAGTCCCAGCAGCCACGGGTAGTGGCGGGCGAATAAAGCGGTATTGGCGCTGGCCGAGGCCAGCAGGAACAACAAGATGCCGCCAAACGACGCCGCGGCAACGATCAGTGTTTTCATTTACCGTCGCCGGAAACCGATCCCGCGTCGCCAGGCGTGAACGTCCAGCGCGCCCATTCGGCGGAAAGGTTCCAGTCGCGGTTGGCCAGCGCGTTAACCTGGAAAGTTTTCGGCATCTGCGAGAGATCCAGGCGCATCCGCACCGCGGCGAAATAGCTCTGGTCGTTCCTCAGCGCGCCCTTGTCGAGCACCTGCCAGTTGCGCACGCGCGAGAGAATGCGCAAGGCGTCGTCAAGCGTGGGAAATGTCTGGTGCAGGGCGCCCCTCGATAAGCGGTATTGCCGCGTCAGGGCATGATAGGAGAGCTGAAACGACTGGCTGCGGCTGATTACCTGTTCGTCCAGCCAGTACCAGCGTGAGCGAGTGAGTTCGAAGTCGACCACGAAATACAGGGGAACGCCCTTGGCAATGGCTTCTTCGAGACGGGCGTTAAGGGTGAAATCAAAATCGGCTGCGAGAACATAACCCTCGTCACCGGCGGTCAAGTGCGGGTTGCGGACGCTGATGTCGGCCGCCGTTGCCGCCGCCGAACCAAACAGCAACAACAGCAGACCGACTAACCGGACACTAAGAAGTTTTCTCCAGCAAGGCATAGAAAAATCCGTCATGGTGAGCAAGAGGCAGAAGCGACTGTTTTTCGAGCAAACGGGCGTTCGTCCAGCGGAAGAGAAAAGCGTCGACCTGGGCACCATTTTCTTCGGGAAAGACCGAGCAGGTGGCGTACAACAGTCGCCCACCGGTTTTAAGCACCGGCCAGAGTTGGTCAAGAATTTCACTTTGCAGAAGCGAGAACCGCCGGATGTCGCTCTCCCGCCGCAGGTATTTGCCGTCGGGGTGGCGCCGGACGACACCGCTGGCGGAACAGGGAACGTCGGCAAGAATGGCGTCGAAGGGCTGTCCGTCCCACCACCGCGCGGTGTCACGACAGTCGGCGACAACGACCGCCGCCGACAAGCCGAGACGCTGCAAGTTTTCGTCGATGCGCTGGGCGCGTTTGCCGTCGACGTCCAGCGCCACCAACCGAATTTCCGCGGTTTCCAGCAGGTGCGCGGCCTTGCCGCCGGGCGCGGCGCACGCATCGAGAATTCGCTCTCCGGACACCGGACCGAGAAGATGCGCGGCGCGTTGAGCGCCGGCGTCCTGCACGGAGACCAGTCCATCGGCAAAGCCCGGCAGACTGTCGACGCCAACCGGTTTGGCCAGAAGCAGGGCGTCTCCGTCGAGACGTCTTGCCGGCAATTCCGCCGCCCGCAAGCGGGCGAAATAGTCGTCTACGGTCCCACGGCGGCGATTGACGCGCAAACACATCGGTGGCGGCGTGTTTCCGGCGGCAAGAATCTCACGCCAGCTTTCCGGATACGCTCGCCGCAGGCGCGAAATCCACCACTGGGGGTGCCGGTACGTGGCTTCGTCGCTGTCTTGCATAGCCGCGTGCAGCGCGTCGCGCTGTCGCAGATAATTGCGCAGCAGCGCGTTAATCAGACCTTTGAACGTGCCGTTCGCGAGTTCGCCAGCGGCGACAACGGCTTGATCGACCACCGTGTGCGGCGAGTCAGGGCGCGTTCGTAGTCGATACAAGGCCACCAGTAACAACGCCTCGGTTTCCGGATGCGGCAGGGGACGCTCCAGCAGGCGGGAGAGAATGAATTCGCCGCAGCCAAAATCGCGCAAGGTGCCGTAGGCCGCGTCCCGTGCCGCTGCGCGTGCCGCGGGCGTTTCGTTGCGGAGGGCGGTGCCGAGAACCGCGGTCAGGCTTTGTCCGGCGCGGACGCCGGCGACCGCGCTTGCCGCCAGCAGCAAACTCCGCGCCAGCGAATCCGGCGGCAATCCGGCGGTTGACCGCGCGCGCGCGTCGGAATGGGCCTCTCTGGGTACGCGGCGCATGCGCGACGACGAAAGTGACGATGACACGGCCGGGTGTATTCCTGTCGACAGAGCGGCGAGTTTAGCACGATGCCGAACCGTGGCGAGCGCGACGATTGGCGACCATAATCCGTCTGCCGACAAGCGATCGATAAAGATCGCACACGATGCCTGCTGACAATATCCTGGAGTCGAGACGATGTTTGGTCCTCCGTTTTACTCGCCCTTCCACCCGCTATTCAGGTTGATGTTATTGACGTTTTTGGCGTTTTCAGGGCTTCCAGCGTTCGCCTGGAACACCGCCGGTCATCGGCTGGTGGCCACCATCGCCTGGGAGTGCCTGGACAGCGACACTCGCTCGACAGTCGCCGACATTCTGCGCCAGCACCCCGATCACGCGTCATGGCAGGCGCGCGGTGGCACCGAGCCGGGGCTGACGGCATTTCTTGCCGCGTCCACCTGGCCGGACGACATTCGGAAGGATCCCCGTTTTTATAACGCGGGCGAAGAGCAGCCGACCGTGCTGGTAGCCGGTTTCCCGGACATGGAGCGGCGGCGACACTGGCACTACGTCGATCATCCAATCGGTCTCGTCACTGGCGATACTTCCACGGGAACCCTCGATCGCCAATTGCCACGGTTGATCCACACGCTTGGTTCTCGGCAGGCGGCGGCGAATGAACGCGCCTACGCATTGCCGTGGCTGATCCATCTGCTTGGCGACGCCCATCAGCCACTGCACACCGCCAGTCGATACGATGCCGACGGGCGTGGCGATCGCGGTGGTAATGAGTTGGCGATCGTCAATCCGTTTGATCCGCAAAGCCCGGTGACCAATTTGCACCGCTATTGGGACAGCCTGCCTGGGCCACCATGGTTGCGCGACGCACGTCTGGAATCGATTGCCAAGGCATTGATGGCGAGCTATCCACCGCCACTTATCGGCACGCCGCGACACTGGTTGGCCGAAAGTCGACGAATCGCCGAGAACGACGCCTACCCGTTCAACGATGCTGTTGTGCCGACGATAAGCGCCGCGTTCCATCAGCGCGCGTCGGAAATCGCGCGCCGTCGGATCGCCGATGCCGGCTACCGGCTCGCGGAATTGCTGCAACGCTTGCTGTCGCACGACGGCTCCGATCACGCATGCGTCGCGGTAAAAGTCGTGCCGTAGCCCGCCCGTTGTTGCTTTCCGGAGCAGGCCGCGACGAGATGGGCGTGCCCTTGTTTCACGTGAAACATCCGGGAGTCGTGCCAATCGCGACGGGGGAGGGTCAGGAGGACGGCAGCTGACAGATCGTGCCTGGTGGAATCGGATTTCCGGCAAGAAATTGCGCCGCGGATATCCGTTTGCCGCCGGGGCGTTGCAGTTCCATCAAACGCAAGGCGCCCTCGCCGCAAGCGACAACGAAACCCTCGCGATCAGCGCGCACGATCATTCCGGGAGGGCCGTTGACTTCCGCAGTCAGCACGTCGGCGCGCCAGACCTTGAGCGGCTTGTCGTCGAGGAGCAATGTCGCACCGGGGAAGGGATTGAACGCCCGAACCTGTCGTTCGATCTGTCTGGCCGTCGAGCGCCAGTCGAGCCGCGCCTCGGCCTTTTCGATCTTGGCCGCGTAAGTGATTCCGACGATCGCCTGCGGTGTTGCCGGCAAGGGCAATCTCACCAGCGTGTCGACGATCAGCCTGGCGCCCAAAACCGCCAATTTGTCGTGCAGCGATGCCGCGGTGTCGTCGCTGGCAATCGGCAGGCTATCGGATAACAGCAGCGGACCGGTGTCGAGGCCGGCGGCCATTTGCATGACACAAATGCCGGTCACCTCATCGCCAGCGAGCAGTGCCCGTTGGATTGGCGCGGCGCCTCGCCAACGCGGCAGCAGGGACGCGTGAATATTGATGCCGCCAAAACGCGGCATGTCGAGCACCGCTTGCGGCAGGATCAGGCCGTAGGCCGCCACCACCAGCACCTCGGCCGCGGCGGCACGCAGCCTGGCTTGCGCGTCGGCGTCCCTTAGTGTCGGCGGCTGGAAGACGTCGATTGCCGCCGTCATCGCCAGCCGCTTGACCGGTGAAGGCTGCAGCGCCAGGCCGCGTCCGGCGGCGCGATCCGGCTGGGTCAGCACGAGTGCGACATCATGCCCGGCGTCGATGATCGCCTGCAAGGCGACGGCGGCGAACTCCGGCGTGCCGGCGAAAGCCACTCTCATGCGGTGATTCGCGCCTGCTTGGCGAGCTTGTTCTTGATCCGCACCTGTTTCAACTGCGACAGGTGCTCGACGAAGACCCGGCCCTGCAAATGGTCGATTTCGTGTTGCAGGCAAACCGCGAGCAAGCCGTCGGCGGCAATCATCTGGCTTTCACCATCGAGGTCGAGAAAGCGAACGACAACGTGCGCCGCCCGTTCAACCTTATCGTAGATTCCAGGAACCGACAGGCATCCTTCTTCGCCCACTTGCTGGCCGTCCATCTCGACGATTTCGGGGTTCACCAAAGTCAGCAGTTGATCTTTCGTTTCCGACGCGTCGACGACGATGACTCGCCGATGAACATCCACCTGTGTCGCGGCAAGCCCAATCCCAGGGGCTTCGTACATGGTTTCGGCCATGTCGCTCGCCAGGCGACGGATCGAGTCGTCAATCGAGTCGACACGCGCGGCGACCTTTTTCAAGCGCGGATCGGGAAAGCGGAGTATGGGTAATAAAGACATATAAAGCTTGATCAAAGAATTAACCACGTGCAGAATCTAACGTAGTATCTTGAAATTGCCGACCCCTTCGAACGGGCCGTGTGATGCCGTCGGCAACCAGCCCGGCCCCCAATTCAACGGGGCACACAACCGGGCAGCTGGGTAAAGCCCGGCATCGCGCTCCACCCGGCAAGGCGTACCAAGCGAACAGCTTCGCGCTCGGGCAACCGCTCCTACGAGGATAACACGATGATCCGCATTATGTCCGCCTTCATTCTGGCCATGCTGAGCGCGCTGTGCGCCGCCGCCGACCCGGATATTCAACTGGCCGACGGCGCCCCGGGGCGCCACGTCGTGTTGCCGGGCGACACCCTGTGGGGGTTGTCCACCACGTTTCTCAAGGACCCTTGGCGGTGGTCGGAAATCTGGCAAATGAATCGAGAACAGATCCGAAGCCCGCACCGTATTTATCCTGGCGATGTCATCCTTCTCGAGCGCGACCTACAGGGCCGGCCGCGGCTGCGACTGCAAAGCGCCAAACTGGCGCCGCAAGTCCATGTCGAGAAAAATCCGCAAGCCATCCCGACGATCGCGCCGAACGTCATCCGCCCCTTCCTTTCCGAGCCGCTGATCGTCGAAGCCGACAGTCTCGATCGCTCCGCGCGCATCGTCGCCGCGCAGGAGGACCGGGTGAATCTGGGCAACGGCGACAGGGCCTACGTGATCGGTGCGGAACCCGCCACCGAGAATTGGCAGGTGTTCCGCAACGGCAAACCGCTGCTCGACCCGGTTAACAAGGAGGTGCTCGGTTATGAAGCCTTCTATCTGGGAACGGCCAAGCAACGCCAGCCCGGCGAACCGGCAACCTTCGAAATCATATCGGCGAAGGAGGAAATCAGCCGCGGCGACCGACTCGTCCCCGCTGTCCGTCCAACGCTGATTGCGTATGCGCCCCATAAGCCCGACGCCGTGATCGAGGGGAGGGTTCTCTCGGTCTATGGTGGCGTTGGCGTCGGTGGTCAGGGGTCGGTGGTGGCGATCAACCGCGGGACCAGGGACGGCCTGGAAATCGGCCATGTCCTCACCCTGGAACGTAACCGCGTCGTCGTGCAGCGGGATGAAAACGACCAAAAGGAATCCGTGATCATTCCACCGCATCGCGGCGGCTATCTGTTCATATTCCGGACCTTCGAACGTATCTCCTACGCGTTGGTCGCGACGGCTGAAGGCGTAGTCGAGGTGAACGATTTCGTGCGCACCCCTTAGCGATGACCGTGCCCGGTTCGCTCGTCGACTGGCTACGGTTTACCCTGATTCCAGGCATCGGTGGCGAGACGCAACGTAAGTTGCTGACGGCCTTTGGACTTCCAGAGGCCGTTTTCGCTGCCGGAACCGAGGCGTTGTCCCAAACGATCGGCAACAAGGCGGCTCGTCTGCTGCACGCGGCGGACAATCGCCCTGCCGTCGAACGGGCCTTGGCCTGGGCGGCAAGCCCTGGTCATCGCATCGTCTGTCTGGCCGACGCCGACTATCCTCGATCATTGCTGCAGATTCCCGATCCTCCGACGTTGCTTTACGTTGTCGGCCGCGTTGAACTCCTCAATCAAACGGCGGTAGCCGTGGTCGGCAGCCGTAATCCGACGGCGCAAGGCATCCAGAATGCCGAGCGTTTCGCCAGTTCCTTGACGCAAGCCGGACTGTCGATCACCAGTGGTTTGGCGCTCGGCATCGACGCGGCGGCACACCGGGGAGCGCTGACCGCCACCGGCGACACCGTGGCCTTCATCGGCACCGGCATTGACCGGATGTATCCGGCCGCCAACCATTCGCTGGCTCGGGAAATTGCCTTGCGTGGCGCCATCGTCTCCGAATTTCCATTGGGCACGCCCCCGGCCGCCGCCAATTTTCCAAGGCGAAATCGCCTGATTTCAGGTCTTTCCCGTGGCGTACTGGTTGTCGAGGCGACAGTCGAGAGCGGATCCCTGATTTCAGCCCGGCTTGCCGCCGAGCAGGGACGGGAGGTATTCGCCATTCCTGGCTCGATACATTCGCCGCAGTCGCGCGGGTGCCACAAGCTGATCAAACAAGGCGCGAAACTGGTGGAAACGGTGGAAGATGTGCTCGATGAACTGAGCTGGACCGTGGCGCCGCCCGGACCGGAAAGCGCGGCGGACCAACCGGAAGAAGCGAACGCCTTGTTGCAAGCGCTGGGTTTCGACCCGTGCAGCCTTGACGAACTGGTCGGTCGCAGCGGCTTGACGACCGATGTCGTTTCCGTGATGCTCCTGCACCTGGAACTGGATGGCCGGGTCGCAACGCTCCCGGGCGGACGCTACCAGCGGATAGTCCTCGCTTGAGAAACCCTGCCGATGATCGATATTCTTGTCTATTTGTTTGAAAACTACGCGACTCTTGGCGCTCGCCCAAAAACCCGAACCCTGCGGCGAAAACTGAGCGCCGTCGGTTTCGAGGACGAAGCGATCGCTGTCGCCCTGCAATGGCTGGATGGCTTGCATGCCGCGCCGGCGATCGATCTTCCCGATGCGAGTCGCGCGTTGCGTATTTACCATCCGGACGAGCAAGACAAACTCGGCCTCGACGGTCTGGCGTTCATCGCCTTTCTCGAAACCAGCAACGTCCTTTCCCCCGCGCTGCGGGAACTGGCCGTCGAACGGGCGATGATTCTTGCCGACGAGCCGATGCCGCTGGCCAAATTCAAGATAATCGTGCTGATGGTGCTGTGGAGCCGCGAACAGTCTCTCGATCCGCTGATCGTCGCCGAACTCCTCGACGACGGCGATGCGCGTCGCCTGCACTGAATCAGAACCCGCCACACGGCATTCTCCGGCCCGTTTGGCGAGGGCTTCGGCATGTTCACGCGGTGGCGGCGACCGAGCGTTCGTCATGAGCGAACAGCCCTCCTTGCTTGCCAAGCTCCGTGAAGTCCTTTTATCATGGCCCGCTTCTTGAGTTCGCACGGCCGCTTTCGCATCGTTCGCGCCCTCTCTTTCGCCAATTTCCCTGGCTGACCAAGACCCCATGAGCAAGAAATTGATCATCACCGAGAAGCCGTCCGTTGCCGCCGACCTTGCGCGCGCGCTGGGGGGCTTCACGCGCTTTGACGACTACTTCGAGAGCGACGATTACGTTCTCTCCTCGGCCGTCGGCCATCTGCTCGAACTGGCGTGTCCCGAAGAGTACGAAGTCAAGCGCGGCAAGTGGTCTTTCGCCCATTTGCCGGTGATTCCGCCGCATTTCGCCCTGCAGCCGATCGCCAAGACCGAAACGCGCCTGAAATTGCTGGTCCGCCTGATCAAGCGCAAGGATGTCGCCAGCCTGGTCAACGCCTGCGACGCCGGCCGCGAAGGGGAACTGATCTTCAATTACATCGTCCAGCATGCCAAGACCAACAAGGCGGTCGAGCGCCTGTGGCTGCAATCGATGACGCCACAGGCGATACGCGACGGCTTCCTGCGCCTGCGCAAGGGCAGCGACATGCACGGTCTTGGCGATGCCGCCGTTTGTCGTTCCGAATCCGATTGGCTGGTGGGCATCAACGGTACGCGGGCAATGACCGCCTTCAATTCCAAGACCGGCGGTTTCCATTTGACCACCGTTGGGCGGGTGCAGACGCCGACGCTGGCGTTGATCGTCGACCGCGAAGACCGCATCCGCGAATTCAAGCCGCGCGCCTACTGGGAACTCGAAGGCGTTTTCAATTGCGCCGCCGGCGACTACCGCGGCAAGTGGTTCGACGAAAAATTCAAGGGCAAGGACGAGGACGAACACGCTCGCGCCGACCGCCTGTGGGACCAGGCGCGGGCAGACGTCCTGCGGCGGAAATGCCTCGGCAAGGCGGGCGAGGTCAGCGAAGAATCGAAAGCCTCGACCCAACTATCGCCCTTGCTGTACGACCTCACCAGCTTGCAACGTGAAGCCAATAGTCGTTTCGGCTTCTCGGCCAAGGCGACGCTGGGATTGGCGCAAGCGCTTTACGAAAAACACAAGGTGCTGACCTACCCGCGTACCGATTCGCGGGCGCTGCCGGAGGACTATCTGCCGACGGTGAGCAGCACGCTGCTCATGCTGACCGGCGAGGGCGCCGGCAAAGGCCACGACGAGGCCACATTGGCGCGATACGCCCCGTTTGCCCAGCGAATTCTCGACCAGCACTGGGTGACGCCGAACAAACGCATCTTCAACGACGCCAAGGTTTCCGACCACTTCGCGATCATCCCTACCCTACAGCCGCCCAAGCAGTTGTCGGAATCCGAAGCCAAGCTCTACGACCTGGTCGTCAAGCGTTTCCTGGCCGTATTTTTCCCGGCGGCGGAATATCTGATCACCACGCGCATCACTCGCGTCGAGAACGAGCCCTTCAAGACCGAAGGCAAAGTGCTGGTCAATCCGGGTTGGTTGGCCGTTTACGGCCGCGAAGGGCAGGAGGGCGAGGAAGGTAATCTGGTCGCCGTCCAATCGGGGGAAATGGTTCATACGGAAGATGTCGTCCTCGGTGCGCACCAGACACGTCCGCCCGCCCGCTACTCGGAAGCCAGTTTGCTGACCGCCATGGAAGGCGCCGGCAAAACCATGGACGACGAGGAATTGCGCTCGGCAATGGCCGGGCGCGGCCTCGGTACGCCGGCGACACGCGCGCAAATCATCGAGAACCTGCTCGCCGAACAATATCTATTTCGCGAGGGCCGTGAGCTGCAGCCCACCGCCAAGGCGTTTTCCTTGATGACCCTGCTCAACGGGCTCGGCATTCCGGAATTGACCGCTCCCGAATTGACCGGCGAATGGGAGTGGAAGCTTGCGCGCATGGAGCGCGGCGAGATGTCGCGCAGCGAGTTCATGACCGAGATCGCGGCCATGACCCAGCGCATCGTCGAGCGCGCCAAAAGCTACGACAGCGACACCATTCCCGGCGATTTCGGCGAATTGGCGACGCCGTGCCCGAAATGCGCGGGCCTGATCAAGGAAACCTACAAAAAATTCCAATGCCAGGCCTGCGACTTCGCGTTGTGGAAGATCGTTGCCGGCCGGCAGTTCGAAGCCAAGGAAATCGAGGCGTTGCTGACCGAGCGCAAGGTCGGGCCGCTGAGCGGTTTCCGCAACAAAATGGGGCGACCATTCACCGCCATGATCAAGCTGAACGCCGACAATGCGCCGGAGTTCGATTTCGGACAAGGCGCCGTTGGCGACGACGGCGTGCCGGAAGAAGTGGACTTTTCGCGGAGCCAGGCGCTTGGCGATTGCCCCAAATGCGGCGCGCGCGTCTTCGAGCACGGGTTGGCTTATGTTTGCGAGAAATCGCAGGGTGCCGGCAAGCGTTGCGACTTCCGGTCGGGAAAGATGATTCTGCAACAGGCGATCGAGCCCGAGCAGATGCAAAAGTTGCTCAGCACCGGCCGTACCGACTTGCTACGCAATTTCGTTTCAGCGCGCACCCGCCGCAAGTTTTCGGCGTTCCTGGTGCGCGGTACCGACGGCAAGGTCGGCTTCGAATTCGAGAAGCGCGAACCCAAGGCGCCAACGCCAAAAACCAAAACCGCGCCCACCGAAGCAGCGGCCGCATCGCCAGCCGGGGCTCCGTCAGCGCCGGCAGGCGCTTCCGGTCCGCCGAGATCCCGCAAAAAAGCCGCTAGCTAAACGGCGCTCCCGAGACTCGACGCACACGTCGGCGATAAAAGGCTGCCTGAAAGGCAGCCTTTTTGTTTCACGTGAAACAGAGACTCTCTGGCGAGGCTTTGAGAGCCGGCCGGGTCGCATGCGACTAACGCGTCGTGACACCGGGCGGCGGCGCATCGAGAATCGCCGCGCGCAACACATCGATGGCCTGCGGGCGTGGAAATGTGGCTCGCCAGGCAATCACCACCTCGCGCATGGGCGATGGGTCGCTGAAACGGCGAAACTGCAACAGCGGCTCGTTTCGCGGCCACGACGCGGCAGCCGAGGCCGGCACCACCGAAATGCCCGCGCCGCTCGCCACCATGTAGCGCACCGTTTCCAACGAACTGCCCTCGAGCGCGCCTTCGGTGCCGCCCGGCGCCGCCAATTGCGGGCAGGCTTGCACCACCTGATCGCGAAAACAGTTGCCATTGCCCAGCAACAACAGATTTTCGGCGGCCACTTGCGCCGGCTCGACGACGGTTTTCATCGCCAGCGGGTGCCCCTCCGGCATCGCCACGCAAAAAGGCTCTTCGTAAACCACCCGTGAGACGACTCCCGGTTCGGCGAACGGCAGGGCGACCACGATCACGTCCAGCTCGCCGCGCCTGAGTTGCAACGCGAGATTGACGGTGAAGTTTTCCTGAAGGTAAAGCGGCATCTTCGGCGCGCGCGCGTTCAGGGCCGGAATCAGGCGCGGCAGTAGATACGGGGCGATGGTGTAGATCACGCCAAGGCGCAGCGGCCCGAGCAGTGGGTCCTTGCCCTGGGCGGCGATTTCCTTCAGCTTGCCGGCCTCCTCCAGCACCCGTTCCGCCTGTTGGGCGATCTGTTCGCCAATTGTCGTCAGACGTACTTCCGCCGACGAGCGCTCGAACAAGGTGACGCCGTAGCGTTGTTCCACCTTTTTCAAAGCCACCGACAATGTTGGCTGACTGACATTGCATTTGGCGGCCGCGTGACCGAAATGCCGCTCGCGCGCCAGACTAACGATGTAGCGCAACTCGGTCAGTGTCACCGGCCTGCCTCTCGAATCAGAAGGTAATGACCTGGTCGGCGTGCGAGGTCCACGCCGCGAGGTCGGCTAGCGTGGCGATTTCGACGCCGTCGATCAAGGGCAGATCGGCCACCCCGCGCGCCAGAGCGCAAGTGCGGCAGAGGCGAATCGCCGCGCCGGACTCGACCAGCTGTTCGATCATCGCCTGCAAACTGCCGCTTCCCTCGGCAACGGCTTGATTCGGCAAGCCCACCGTCACCGCGTCCGACATCATGAACACGGCCAATTCGATCCGCTCCTCGCGCGCCAGCAGCGCGGTGGCCAAACGCAAGGCGCTCAACATCCGCTCGCTGCCGTAAGCCGGTGCGTGCACGATCATCAGTATTTTTTTCATTGCCATCCTTCGAGAAAAATTTCAAGAATCGACTGGCCGTTCGCCGTTTTTCAACGACGCCACGCCAATTGCGCCAGGTCGGCGGCCTCCAGCCACCTCCATTGTCCCACCGCCAAATCGGTCGGCAAGGCGAAATCGCCGATCGCCGAACGGTGCAGGCCTTCCACCCGGTTGCCGGCGGCGGCGACCATGCGTTTCACCAGGTGATATTTGCCGAGCGTCACCGTCAGACGCATCTGTCGTTCGCCGAGCCGCACGCACGCCGCCGCCCGAATCGGCCGCGGCTCGTCGTGCAGGTCGACGCCCGACAACAGGGCGGCGACTTGCGCTTCGTCGACCGGGTGACGGGTCGTCACCTCATACATCTTGGCGACTTGTTTCTTCGGCGAGGTATAGGTGTGGATGAAGCGGCCGTCGTCGGTCAACAACAGCAAGCCGGTGGTATCGACGTCCAGGCGACCGACCGCCTGCACGTTTCGCGTCCGCAGCGGTTGCGGCAGCAGGGTGTAAATCGCCGGGTAATGCGACGGCCGTTGCGAACACTCGTAGCCCGCCGGCTTGTGCAGTGCCAGATAAACGAAATCGCGATAAGACCACGCAGCGTTGTCCACCGTGAAACGCAGGCCGGCCGGATCGATGTCGGCGAAGGGGTCGTCGCACACCTGGCCGCCGATGGCGACACGGCCCTGGGCCACCAGCGAACGGCATTCCGCCTTGCTGCCGAAACCTTGCGACCTGAGCAAACGTTCAAGTTCCATCGCCACCAACCCCTTTTATCCATCCCTCTTATATGGCGCTTGCCCGCCGGGAGCGCGCCGACGCGGAAAAATTTTCGCTACCCTTGGCGCAGGTGCAACAATAGGCATCATCGCCAACGACTTCAAGGACACCGTCCATGCTGGTCAAATTCATTTCGAGCACCTCTGGTCAAATCATGATGTTTTCGCCGGTCGCACGCCAACTGCTGGAAATTCTCGGCAAGGATTGCGACGCGCGCGGCGTCTTTACCACTGAGCAATTGCCGGACGCCATTCGTCGGTTGCGGCAGGCCAGCGCCACGCCCGACAATCAGGCGCAGGCCAGCCCGCCGGCCGGGAGCGAAGCGGAGGGCGGCGATTCCGGCGAACCGCCTGTCGGACTCGGCCAGCGCGCTTTCCCGATGATCGAACTATTCGAGCGAACGCTGGCCGACGAAGGCTACGTGCTTTGGGAAGCTCCCGGTTCTTTCGGTGAGCGCTGAGGCGCACGGGCGGTTCGCCGGTTGGCGGCCAGCGTTCCGCGTGCTCGCGTCTTGGTCGGCCATCGCGTCGCTCGGGGCTTTCCGCCCTGCCGGCGCGACCGAAGTGGCCGTCGATGTCGGCCACACCCTGACCGACCGCGGTGCCGTCAGCGCGCGCGGCAAGTACGAGTACGATTTCAACGCCGTGCTGGCGCGTCGTCTGGCCAGCGAATTGCAGGCACGCGGACTCGCCGTCCGGCCGATCAATTTCGACGGCCGGATCGAAAGCCTGGTTGCCCGCCCGCAACAGGCCATCGGCAGCGATTTCTTCATTGCCGTGCATCACGACTCCGTGCAGCCGCATCTCCTGCAAAAATGGGAGTGGCAAGGCGTGCCGCGGACCTACAGCGACGACCACGCCGGTTTTGCCCTCTTCGTCTCGCACGAAAACCCCGATCCGGCCACCAGCCTGCGGTGCGCATCGGCGATAGGTGCGCATTTGCGGCGAAACGGCTTCGTCCCGGCCACCCATCATTCCGACCCCTCGTCGATAAAACCCCGCCAGCCCGCCGACGCCGAGAACGCTGTCTACTACTACGACAAACTGGTCGTCCTCTACAAAACGACCCTGCCGGCGGTGTTGTTCGAGGCTGGCGTGATCAAGAATCGCGACGAGGAATTGTTGCTCGACAACCCCGGCTACCAGGCGCGAATGGCCGACGCCATCGCCACCGGCCTCGCCGCCTGCCTGTACGTCCGTTGAGCGACGGCAAGGTATCATTGCGGCCTTGTCGCGCCTGAGGCCGCCTTGATGAATCCTTTCTCCCCCAAACCTGCCGTCGGACGAAAAGCGCGTATCGCGGGACTGGCGTTGACGGTGGCGGTCTTGACGGCTTTGGCGGTTGCCGCCCTCGTGTTCAGCCGCGCGCCGGCGCCATCGCCGGAGAGTGAAAAAACCGCCGGCAAGCCGGCGCTGACCGTCACGCTGATTACCCCGCGAACGCTGGACTGGCCGCGGATCCTGCCGGCCAACGGGAACGTCGTCGCCTGGCAAGAGGCGATCATCGGGCCGGAAATCGGCAATTTCCGATTGACCGAGGTCGACGTCCAGGTCGGCGACCGCGTGCGCAAGGGCCAGATCCTCGCCCGGATCGACAGCGAGAGCGTCGCCAGCGAACTGGCGGAAGCAATCGCCTCTGTGAACGAATTGCAGGCCAGTGCCGCCGAAGCGACGAGCAACGCCGACCGCGCCCGCGAATTGCGGGCGCAAGGTTTCTACAGCTCGCAGCTCAACACTCAGTACCAGACCGCCGCGCACACCGCCAACGCCCGCCTGGCGGCGGCGGAGGCGCGCCGCCGCGGCGTCGAATTGAAGTTGAGCAAGACCAGCGTGCGCGCGCCGGATGACGGGGTGATCTCCGCGCGCAGCGCCACCGTCGGTTCGCTCACCCAGCCGGGACAAGAGCTGTTCCGGCTGATTCGCGGCGGACGTCTCGAATGGCGGGCCGAAATCGCCTCCGCCGATCTCGCCGTCGTCCAGCCCGGTTTCGTTGCCGTCCTCGCCGCGCCCGACGGACAGACGGTCAGGGGCCGGGTGCGCGCCGTCGCGCCGAGTGTCGACCCGCAAACGCGAAACGGCCTGGTCTACGTCGATCTGCCGGCCGGCGCGCCGATAAACGCCGGCATGTTCGCCCGCGGCGAATTCGAGCTGGGCCGGCGACCGGCGCTCACCCTGCCGCAATCCGCCGTCGTTTCGCGCGAAGGTTTTGCCAGTGTCTTCCGCCTCGCGCCGGGCGACCGCGTGACTCAAACCAAGGTGACGCTGGGCCGGCGTCAGGGCGAACGCATCGAGATCGTCGCCGGCCTGCCGGCGGACGCGCGCGTCGTCGAAACCGGCGCGGCATTCCTGGCCGACGGCGACACGGTGAAGGTCGTCGAGCGCGGCGCCACGCCATGATCAACGTCTCCTCCTGGTCGATCCGCAATCCGACCCCGGCCATCCTGTTGTTCGTCCTGCTGAGCCTGCTCGGCGCGCTCGCTTTCCGGGCGATGAAAATCCAGCAGTTCATGGATATCGAACTGCCGACGGTGACGGTGACCGCCTCGCTGCCGGGCGCCGCGCCGGCGCAGATGGAAACCGATGTGGCGCGCAAGATTGAAAATTCGGTGGCCACCGTGCAAGGCATCAAGCACATCTACAGCAAGGTGCAGGACGGCACGGCCATCGTCACCGTCGAATTCCGTCTGGAAAAACCCGTCCAGGAAGCCGTGGACGACGTTCGCGACGCCGTGGCGCGCATCCGCTCCGACCTGCCCGGCGATCTCAAGGACCCGGTGATCGGCCGCATCACGCTCTCCGGCGCGCCGATCCTCACCTACACCATCGCTTCCGGCCGCATGGACGACGAGGCGCTATCGTGGTTCGTCGACAACACCGTCGCCAAGACCCTGCTGGCCGTTCGCGGTGTCGGCGCCGTGGCGCGGGTCGGCGGCGTCAGCCGCGAAGTGCGTGTCGAACTCGATCCGGCCCGGCTGTTGGCCTTGCAAGCCACCGCCGCCGACATTTCACGGCAATTGCGCCAAGTGCAACAAGAAGCCGCCGGCGGCCGCGCCGACATCGGCGGTGTCGAGCAGTCGGTGCGGACCATCGCCACCGTCCGGAGCGCCGCCGAACTGGCGGCCATGGACATCGTGCTCGGCGACGGTCGCCGGATTCGCCTGGATCGGGTGGCGACGGTCAGCGATAACGTCGCCGAGCAGCGCTCGGCCGCATTGCTCAACGGCAAGCCGGTGGTCGGTTTCGAAATCACCCGCAGCCGTGGCGCCGGCGAGGTCGAAGTGGCGACGCTGGTACGCGAGGCGCTCGCCAGGCTGCAAAGCGAGCATCCGGACATCGCGATCACCGAAGCCTTCAATTTCGTCGACCCCGTCGAGGAAAATTTCGTCGGCTCGATGTCGCTGCTGATCGAAGGCGCGATTCTGGCGGTCATCGTCGTCTGGCTCTTTCTACGCGACTGGCGGGCAACCCTCGTCTCGGCCACCGCCCTGCCGCTGTCGATCGTCCCCGCCTTCGCCGCGATGCACCTGATGGGTTTCACCCTCAACGTGGTGACGCTGTTGTCGCTGTCGCTGGTGGTCGGCATTCTGGTCGACGACGCCATCGTCGAAATCGAAAACATCATCCGCCACCTGCGCATGGGCAAGACGCCCTATCAGGCGGCGATGGAAGCCGCCGACGAAATCGGTCTGGCGGTGATCGCCACCACCTTCACCCTGATCGCCGTTTTTCTGCCCACCGCCTTCATGAGCGGCGTGCCCGGAAAATTCTTCGTCCAGTTCGGCTGGACCGCCGCCATCGCCGTTTTTTTCTCACTGGTCGTCGCCCGCATGCTGACGCCGATGATGGCCGCGTATCTCCTGAAGCCGCCCAAGGTCGAAACGTCCACGCCGCGTTGGCTGACCCTCTACACCGTCGCGGTGAGCGCTTGCCTGCGCCATCGCGCCGTGACCCTGTTGGCCGCCGGCGCCTTTTTCGTCGGCTCCTTCGCGCTGGTGCCTCTGCTGGCCAAGGGATTTCTGCCGCCCGACGACGTGTCGCAGACCCAAGTCTATCTGGCGCTGGCGCCCGGCAGCACCTTCGACGACACCCGGGCCGTCGCCGAGCGCGCGCGCGCCATCGTCGAAAAGAATCCGCGGGTGACGATGGTCTATACGGCGATCGGCGGCGGCGCCGCCGGCAGCGACCCTTTCGCCCCGCGCGACGCCTCCGAAGTGCGCAAGGCGACGCTGACGCTCACCCTGACGCCGCGCGGCCAACGGCGCGGCCAGACCAAGGCGGCCATCGAACGGGAACTGCGCGCCGCCCTGGGGGACTTGCCCGGCGTGCAGGTCAAGGTCGGCCTCGGCGGCTCGAACGAAAAATACATCCTCGTCCTCGCTGGCGAGGACGGTGAGGTGCTGGCCTCGCACGCGCGCCAGGTGGAGCGCGAACTGCGTGGCATTCCCGGCATCGGAGGTGTCGTCAGCAGCGCCAGTCTGGTTCGTCCGGAACTGGTGGTGCGGCCCGATTTCGCGCGCATGGCCGATCTGGGCGTCACGTCGGCGCAAATCGCCGAAACCCTGCGCATCGCCACCGCCGGCGATTACGATCAGGGTCTGGCCAAGCTGAATCTCGCCCAGCGGCAGGTGCCGATCGTGGTGATGCTGCCCGCCGCCGCCCGCCGGGACCTGGGTCTGCTCGAACGCTTGAGCGTTCCCGGCAAGCGAGGCCCGGTGCCGATCACCAATGTCGCCGCCTTGAGCTTCGCCGGTGGCCCGACGGAAATCGATCGTTACGACCGTTTGCGCAACATCAATTTCGAAATCGAGCTTAACCAGCAACCCCTGGGCGAAGTCGAAAGGCAGGCGCTGCAACTGCCGAGCCTGCGCGATCTGCCGCCCGGCGTTTTACAGACCACCATCGGCGACGCCGAGGCAATGGCCGAACTGTTCCAGAGCTTCAGCCTGGCGATGGCCACCGGCGTGCTGTGCATCTACATCGTCCTGGTGTTGCTGTTCAAGGACTTCGTTCAGCCGCTCACCATCCTGGCCGCGCTGGTGCTGTCGATTCCCGGCGCCTTTCTGGCCCTGTTCCTCACTGGAACGGCTCTGTCGATGCCGTCGATGATCGGCCTGATCATGCTCATGGGCATCGCGACCAAGAATTCGATCCTGCTCATCGACTACGTCATTCTCGCCCGCCGCGAACACGGTCTCGACCGCTGGCACGCCCTGCTCGACGCCTGCCGCAAGCGTGCCCGTCCGATCGTGATGACCACCGTGGCCATGGGGGCCGGCATGTTGCCGATCGCCATCGGGCTGGGCACCGATCCCAGTTTCCGCGCGCCGATGGCCATCGTCGTCATCGGTGGCCTGATCACTTCGACCTTCCTCAGCCTGCTGGTCGTTCCGGTGGTGTTTACCCATGTCGACGATCTGATCGGCCGCTTCCGGAAAGCCGCGTCAACGCCCTGAGCGCGGCGCCTCGCCATCGTCGAGCACCGCCGCCGCATCCACCCACGCCGCTTCGTCGGAAATGCCTTGCAGGCGCCGCAGATTGCGCGCCCGGAGGCTTTTGCGCAACGGCCGGGAGCCGATTCTGGCGTCGGAAATATCGATCAGGCCGAAGCGGCCTTCCGGTGTATGGACCACATTGCCGAGATGCAGCGAACGGAAATAAACGCCGCGGTCGTGCAAATACCGGACAAACATCGTAAACGCCGCTTTCAGTTCCCGCTCCGTGTCGACCGGCAAGCCCGCGCGACACATTTCGCGCAGCGTTTTGCCCGCCAGGGGCCGATAGAGAACGGCGTCCCGCTCGATCGCCGGAATGCGGAAAACCGCCAGCACCGCCGGCACGGGAACATCCCGCCGCCGTAGCGCCTCGGCGTTGTCGGCGAAGCGCTGCGCGTAGGGATACCAGGCGGCGGATGTCAACAGCCGCTTGCGCCGGAAGAGCTTGAGAATGTTGCCGTCGGCCAGCAGCAGCACCTTGTCGCCGAAGCTGTCCGCCTCCAGCACCCGCGCGCCGTCGCGCATGGCGAGATACTCGTCGCGCCCGATTTTCTTCAACGAAAGCCCCCGAGCGAAAAAACGGCAAGTTTATTCCCTTTTACGCCCATGATTCCCTCGGTTCTCTTTTCGCCCAGGGCAACCGCACGAATGCCACTGTCGTAGACCTGTGAAATAGTCGTTGACGATCAAGCCGTTGCACGGAGGCTGTTCACCGGGGGTTGATTTGTGTAGTTTTCTCTTTTTTCGCCATCGAACGATGCCTGCGCCAGGCGCGGGCGGAGGCACTTGGCGAAATATGTGGGCGATGCGGCTGGCGCGCCTCTACGAAGTCTTGCCGCTCGCCTGCCCGAAGTAGGGCGGCACGCTGCGGATCATCGCTTTCATCGACGACCCGACCGAGGTGAAGAAGAGTCTGGCACAGCTGGGCGAGCCGACCGCGGCACCCCTATTGGCCCCGGCGCGGGGCCCGCCGCGGTGGGAGGCGGCAAGCGGCGCCGACCCGTTGGCGCAACCGATGCCGGCGTTCGAATTCGATCAGCGCCTCGGGTGGTCGCGGAGACTTTCCAGCACTCCGGCGGGGACGCCTGTACCCGAGGTCCGCAAGACGTCAGGCAGCCGGCGTCTTGCGGGCCTCGGGCTGGAAAGGATGGCGGGTTTGGCGCATCGCCGGAGGAAGACGCGCCGAAATTGTGGGTTGACGATGGGCCGTCAGCGTGGAGATACTCGCGGTATGGCGTTTGAATTTCCTATCCGTCTATCCGTTTAAGCCGATTCGCCAGGCAGCCCGGCGAAGTTCAATCGAGGGAGAATAACCGTGTCGGACTTACTTGATTTTGTCTGGAAGGCACTGGCCGCGGGCAGTATTGGCAATGCCGGTTACGATGCCCTTAAAACGGTGCTTGGCAATAAACTGGAGCGGCTTCTCGGCTGGCGTAAAGCCAACGAGCGGGCGCGTTTTGACGATGCTTTGGCGCTGCTGCTCGACGACAATGCCCAACTGCAGGCGCAACTGAAAACACTGGCGGGCGGTGGCGGCACTTTTGCCGGCAACACCAACACCGGCACCATCACCGCTGGCGGCAATGTCCAGATCGGCAACAACATCACGCATTTCGGCGCGGCGGGCGAAGCCGCTCTCCACGCTGCCGAAGCCGCGATTCCGCAACAGGCGCAAGAGGCCATCCGCATGGCCGTTGCCGCTGCCCAGGGTTTGCCGCGGGTTGAAGCGCAAGGCGCCAATCTGGTCGAAGTGAGCGCCGACGGCGCGGTGCGTATCGTCAAAGCACTCGCCCCCGACATCCCCGTGCCCGCCGCCGCCAGAAAGCGCGACCTTGGCTGAAAACAAGTCACCCATCGCGCCGCCGCGCCTGCGCCTCTTCGCTGGCCCCAACGGCTCCGGCAAAAGCAGCATGAAAACCCTGCTGGCGGCTGATCTGTTGGGCGTCTATCTCAACGCCGACGACGTTGAGGCCGCCTTGCGCCGTGATCGTGCGCTGGATTTCGCCCAATTTGGCCTGCTTGCCGGGCGTGATTTTGCGGCTGAGACCTTGTTCGGACATCTCAACGCATCGCCCCTGCTGCAACGTGCCGGGCTGACAAAAGACCTTGCCGAGTGGCGCATCGTGGACAACCGGCTGGAAATCGGCAGCACGCCGATCAACGCCTACCACGCCGCCGCGCTGGTTGATGGCCTGCGCCACATCCTGCTACGGGCTGGCACCCGCTTTAGCTGCGAAACGGTGATGTCTTCCGCCGACAAGGTTGAGCTGCTGGCCAAGGCGCAAGCGCAGGGGTTTCGCACCTATCTCTATTACGTTGCCACCGTCGACCCGGCGATCAACCTTGCTCGCGTCGCCAACCGCGTCCGGCGCGGCGGGCACGACGTGCCAGCGGACAAAATCGTCAGCCGCTACCACCGCTCGCTGGCGCTGCTGCGCACCGCCGTGCGCCATACCGACCGCGCCTACATTTTCGACAACTCCGGCAGCGAACTCGTCTGGCTGGCCGAAATCACCGCTGGCCGACAACTGGAAATCAAAACCGCCACCGTGCCGCCGTGGTTTGCACAGGTTTTTCAGGACGGCTGACATGAAAATGGGGGGAGCCGTTGAACGCAACTAATACCGGATCGGTCGCTGCTGGCGGCAACGTTCATGTCGGCGCCACAACCACCAACACAACGATTATCAATAACAATTTCCCCGCCGCTGCATCTCCCCCCGCCGCCCCGCCGCCCGGCCTCCTGCGCGACGCCACCGATCCGCGCCTGCAAATGCGGGCGGACGCGCAAGGTGTCGGCCTTACCGAACCGTTGGGCCGCGCAGACGAAATTAACCAGGTTCTGGCTTTTTTGCGCGGCGAAGCCAAGACGCAACTGCTCACCGCCGTCGTCCAGGGCGTCGGCGGCATCGGCAAGACCGAAGTCTGCAAGGCGGCGCTCAAGACCTGGCTGCCGGCGGCAAGTACCCCGGTTTATTTTGTTGAAACGCCTGACGGCGCCGGCATGGCCCGGTTTGTCGGTGCGCTGGCGCTGGCCACCGGCGGTGACGCCAGTACCGATGCCGATGCCCTGCTGACGCGCTTGCCCGAGGGGCTGTACTACCTCGACAACCTTGAAGAAGTGATTGACGATGCCGAGGGGCAGGCATTGCTGACCAAAGTCTGCCAGCGCCCCGGCCTGCGCGTGCTGGCTTCGTCCCGTTCGCCCCTGAAACGGGTCTTCGGCAAGGCGCTGATCGTCGGCAGGCTGGCAGGCGAACCGGCGCTAAAACTCTTTCGTGCCCACTGGCCTGCCGAAAACCCCTTGCCCGCCGATGACACCCTGGCCGCTTTCGTCGACGACTCGCTGGCCGGGCATCCGCTGAGTATCGAACTCGCCGCCCGTCTGGGGCAGTATTACCGCTACGACGAACTCCTGAAGCGCTGGCAAGAAGACGGCGCCACTGCCCTTCGCGACAGCCAGGACCGCTCGCGCCACGGCAGCCTGCCCACCTGCCTGCGTCTTTCTGCGGCTGCGCTGGCCCGCCGGGATGCCGGCGCACTCGGCTTATGGACATTCGCCGCCCTGTTCGCCGAGAACTTACCCAATGAACTCCTGGCCGACTTTGAAAAACAGGCCAACAGCCGCCGTGACCCGCTCGTCGCGCTGGGCATCATCACCCGCGTCGGCGAAGGCTGGCAGTGCCTGTCACCCCTCGCCCGTTATGCCCTCGATGCCGCCCTGAAGGAACAGGAAGGCTTTTCCTGGCCCGCCCTCCGCCCTCTGGCACAAGCCGCCTTGCTGGCCAAGGCCATGGCCGCCGACAGCATCGCCAGTACCGACACCGCCCTGGTGGCGCGTGCCTGGGTGCTGCGGCATTTCGCCGCTTATGACCGGGCCATGCGTCTGGAAATGCAGCGGCCAGATACCGACCAGGCATGGCTCGCCACGGTGCACCAATGTTTGCTGAACCAATATCCGTTCCGCGCCGCCGAGTCGCGTGCGCTACTGACCGCACTCGGAAACATCCTCGATCAGGCCGGTAGCGTCCGGCAGCGTCTGGGCGATCTGGAACGTCGGCTCGGCGAAGTCGGCAAGGCGCGGGAGCATTTCGCCGCCGCGCTCGCCTTGTACGAAAAAGAGCAGGCCGGTTTGGGGCGTGCGAACACGCTTCTAAGTCTGGGCGATCTGGAACGTCGGCTCGGCGAAGTCGGCAAGGCGCGGGAGCATTTCGCCGCCGCGCTCGCCTTGTTCGAAAAAGAGCAGGCCGGTTTGGGGCGTGCGAACACGCTTAAAAGTCTGGGCGATCTGGAAAGTCGGCTCGGCGAAGTCGGCAAGGCGCGGGAGCATTACGCCGCCGCGCTCGCCTTGTACCGTAGTGAGCAGAATCCGGTCGGGCTGGCGTATACCCTGGCCGAAATTGCCCGCTGCGCCCAGGCCGGGCAGCGTGGCGAGGAACGCGACCAGGCCATGCGCGAGGCGCTGATGTGGGCCGAGCGCAGCCAACTGCCGCCGGTGCTGGAATATGTGACCCAGGTGCTTTTTGCAATCGGCGGCGATGACGCCGGGGGGCTTGCGTGATGAATCGCCCCGGGAATCGCGGAGGCCATTTGGTTTGAGTCAGGCGGTAACGGCCTGCGCGGTTTGACAGCGGTGGTAGTTTGCCTCGGCTTCGGCCGGAGGAATATACCCGATGGGCTCAAGCAATCGATGATGATTGAACCACGAGACCCATTCGAGTGTTGCCAGCTCGACGGCCTCCTTGGACTTCCATGGGCCGCGCCGGTGAATGACCTCCGCTTTGTAGAGGCCGTCGATCGTCTCAGCGAGGGCGTTGTCATCGCTGTCGCCCTTGCTGCCGACGGAGGGCTCGATACCGGCTTCCCCGAGACGCGCCGAGTAACGAATCGAGACGTACCGGCCCCCCCGGTCGCTATGTCGCTATGGTCGATCAGCGTATTGCGATCCGGCTGGCGGGCGTACAGGGCCTGCTCCAGGGCATCCAGAATTCCCAAAGAAGGGAGCCTCCTCAAAACCCGGGGCGATTCACTTGACCATGAACCTGATTCGCCTCGACCCCGTCCCACGTAAAGGCGGCATCAAGGTCCGGCGCCTGATCGCCGCAACGTCCGACGATTACCGCGCCCACCTCTTCGGGCTCGGGTGATTCGTGCGATTACCCTGTCTTTTCGCGCTCCCGGTGCCGGCGGAGGCGCATTGCCCGTAAAATGGCGCCTTCTTGCCCTTTGCTCCTTCAACCGCCCCGCCGCTTGAGCACCTGCCGCCAAATGAACTTCATCCATGCCCTCCGCGCCGCCTGGCAAGACCGTGACAGCCTGCTGTGCGTCGGTCTCGACCCCGACCCGGCACGCTTTCCCCGCCACCTGCACGGCCGACCCGACGCGATTCTCGAATTCTGCCGCGGCGTCGTCGACGCCACCGCCGATCTCGTCTGCTGTTTCAAACCCCAAATCGCCTACTTTGCCGCCCATCGCGCCGAAGACCAGCTCGAAGCCCTGATCGCCCATATTCACGCCAAACACCCCGCGGTGCCGGTGATCCTCGACGCCAAACGCGGCGACATCGGCAGCACCGCCGAACAGTACGCCATCGAAGCCTTCGAGCGCTTCCGGGCCGACGCGGTCACCGTCAACCCCTACATGGGCCGCGATTCGGTCGAACCGTATCTGGCGCATGCCGGCAAGGGCGTGATCCTGCTCTGCCGAACGTCCAACCCCGGCGGCAGCGATCTGCAATTTCTCGATGTCGGCGGCGAAAAACTCTACGAGCGTCTGGCCCGTCTGGTCAGCAGCGAATGGAACGGCGGCGGCCAATGCGCGCTGGTCGTCGGCGCCACTTTCCCCGCCGAAATCGCCCGCGTCCGCCAACTGACCGGCGACATGCCGCTGCTCGTTCCCGGAATCGGCGCCCAGGGCGGCGATGTCGACGCCACCGTCCGCGCCGGCTGCACCGCCGACGGCGGCGGCTTGATCGTTAATTCCTCGCGCGCCATCCTCTACGCCGGCAAGGGCGAGGACTATGCCGACGCCGCCCGCCGGGCCGCGCAATCGACCCGGCGGGCCATCAACGCCCGCCGCCCGCGCGCCTGATCGAAAAAAACGGGTTCAAGGTTGTTTCGCGGCGGCGGGCGGCAGGAGGACCCACATCGATCCGGGTTGCTTCATGCGTCCGGCCTGATTGCCGGCCGCGTCGCCAAAACCGTAGAACAGATCGGCGCGCACGGCGCCGCGAATGGCGCTGCCCGTATCCTGCGCGAGGACCAGACGCCGGAGCGGGGCGGAGGATTCCGGGTGCCGGGTGGCGAGAAAGACCGGCGCGCCAAGCGGCACGTGGCGCGGGTCCACGGCGATGCTGCGTTCGGCGCTCAAGGGCACGCCGAGCGCGCCGTTCGGTCCGTCGCTGTCGTTGCCCCTGGCGCTCTGTTCGCGGAAGAACACATAGCTGGGATTGGCGTTCAGCAACTCGGTGACGCGGCTCGGGTGGCTGCGCGCCCAGTGCTTGATTCCCGGCATCGTCGCCTGTTCGAGCGTCAACTCGCCGCGATCGACCAGCCGCCTGCCAATCGATTGGTAAACATGGCCGTTCTGGTCGGCGTAGGCTAGGCGCGCGGTGCTGCCGTCGGTGAGTTTGACCCGCCCAGAGCCTTGCACTTGCAGGAAGAACAGCTCGACCGGGTCATCGACCCACAGCAAGGTGCGGTCGGCATACTCCTTTTCGCGGGCGGCGATTTCGGCGCGCGAGTAATAGGGAACCACTTTGTTGCCCTGCAAGCGGCCGCGCAAACGCAGGCTCTTCACGTCCGGTTGCGCCGCGCCGAGATCGACGGTCAGCAAATCGGCGGGAACACCCAGCACCGGGTGCAGGTAAGGCTTGCCGCGCGTCCGCGAGCCGTGCAACAACGGCTCGTAGTAGCCGGTGACCAGACCGCTGCCGCTGCCGTCGCCATTGACTACCTGCCAAGGCTGAAGGCGCGATTCGAAAAAGCGGCGCGCGCCGGCGGCGGACGGTGCCGCCATCGCCTTCGCCTCGTCGCAGACCGCTTTCCACCGCGGCCATTGCGGCCGGCTGGCCAACCCGCGGCACGAGTGCAGGAACGCCGGCCAGGCGGCGGCCAGATCGTCCTCGGCCCATCCCGGCAGATCGCTCCAGCGCGCGGCCTGCATGGGTTTTGTCGCCGCCGACGTCGTGGTGTCAGGCGAGGCGGCGGTCGACCCGGTCGCCACCGCGTTGGTCGCCTTGCCGCAGGGCGCGCAGGCACGGGAGGCGTCGTCGGTGGGGGCTTCCATGGTCGTCGAACAGGCGGCGAGCAGCAGGGCGATCAACGGAGCGGCGTGGCGGGCGGGCGGCAATTGGCGTTTGGGCATGATCTTGGCTAGAGTGTCGGGTTCGTCAACTCGCCGAGTATAGTCCGATGACCGATCCTTTCCGGCAACTTGTCCTCTTTCTGGCGCGCGCCGAACAACTGATCGAGCGCCTCGAGCCGTTGCTGCCGCCGGCGTCGGCGGCGCCGGACTGGCAGGCCAGCCGCGCGTTCCGCTGGCGCACCGGGCGCGGGGCCGGCTATCTGCAGCCGATCGCCCGTCTGCCGGCCATCCGCCTCGCCGACTTGTGCGACATCGACGACCAGAAGGCCCGCGTCGACGCCAATACCCGCCATTTCGTCGCCGGCCGGCCGGCCAACAATGTCCTGCTCACCGGCGCGCGCGGCTCGGGAAAGTCATCGCTGGTCAAGGCGCTGCTCAACGAATACGCGCCCGACGGTCTGCGGGTGATCGAAGTCGAGAAAGGCGATCTGACCGATCTGCCCGACATCGTCGATCTGATCGCCGACCGTCCCGAACGCTTCATCGTCTTCTGCGACGACCTCTCCTTCGACGCCGGCGACGCCCGCTACAAGGCGCTGAAAGTCGTGCTCGACGGATCGATCGCCGCGCCGCCGGAAAACGTGCTGATCTACGCCACCTCCAACCGCCGTCACCTGATGCCCGAGTATTTCGCTGAAAACCTTGAAAACCAGCGGTTCGGCGAGGAAATCCATCCAGGCGAGGCGATAGAGGAAAAGATTTCGCTCTCCGAGCGTTTCGGCCTCTGGGTATCGTTTTATCCCTTCGACCAGGACGCCTATCTGCACATCGTCGCGCATTGGCTGCGTGCTTTCGGTTGCGACGCCGCGACGATCGCCGCCGCCGAGCGCGACGCCCTGAACTGGGCGCTGGAACGCGGTTCGCGCAGCGGCCGCGTCGCCTGGCAGTTCGCTCGCGACTGGGCGGGACAAGCTCGCCAGGCGTCGCCGGCGCGCAAAAGGGCACGCGCCAGGAGCGCGGAAAAATGACGGCGATCACGGAAATCACCGACGTCGCGGCGGCGGTGCTGTTGCGCGGCGAGCCGGCAGCGCCGGAGTTCTTGTTGGCCCAACGACCGCCGGGCAAGGTCTATGCGGGTTACTGGGAGTTTCCCGGCGGCAAGGTCGAGGCCGGCGAGGACGCCCGGCAAGCCCTGTGCCGCGAACTTCGCGAAGAACTCGGCATCGACGTGCGGCAGGCCTGGCCGTGGATCTGCCGCCAGTTCGTCTATCCGCACGCCACCGTTCGCCTCAAATTCTTCCGCGTCACCGCCTGGGACGGCGAAATCGCGCCGATCGAGCACAGCGGATTCACCTGGGCGCCGGTGGGCGAGGCGGCGAAAGTGGCGCCAATCCTGCCGGCCAACGACCCGATCCTGCGCGCCATCGCCCTGCCGGCGTGCTACGCGCTGACCCATGCCGAAGCCAACGGCCCGGAAAACGAACTGGCGCGTCTGCGGCGGGCGCTTGCCGACGGAGCGCGGCTGATTCAGGTACGCGACAAATCGCTGCCGCCAGCGCGGCGGCGGGATTTCGCCGCGGCAACGATGGCGCTGGCCCGCGAGTACCCATCCACCCGCGTGCTGATCAACGACGACCCGGAACTGGCGCGCGCGCTTGGCGCTTCGGGCGTGCACCTGTCGTCGCGCCAACTGTGGCGGGTCGAGCGGCGGCCGGATTTCGACTGCGTGGCCGCCTCGTGCCACACGGCCGCCGATCTGGCGCGCGCGGCGGAACTGGCGCTCGACTTCGCGGTGCTCGGTCCCGTTCTGCCGACCGCCAGCCATCCGGGCCTGCCCGGCATCGGCTGGTCGCGTTTCGCCCAATTGGTGGACCGCTCGCCGCTGCCGGTTTACGCGCTTGGCGGCATGGACGCGGCCGTGCTCGACCAGGCGCGCGCCAGCGGCGCGCACGGCATCGCGCAATTGCGCGGCTGGCATTGAACGCCACCCGTGGCGAATCGCCACGTTTTCCCACACCGGCTTGACGTTGCGTATCGCCGAATCAATCGCTCGCCGGTTCGGTCACGAAACCGATTCTGACCATGCCGGCCTGAGCCGCTCGCGCCATGACCTTGGCGACCGTTTCATATTGCACATGGCGGTCGGCGTGGATGTGCAACTCCGACGGCGGTTCCTTGCGAGCCTCGGCGGCAAAACGTCGCGGTAACTCGTCCAGGCGTACCGCTTCGCCATTCCAGAACAATTCGCCGTTTTCCCGAATGCCAAACGCCACGTGTTCCGGCTTGGTGATATTGACCTTGCTCGACGCCTTGGGCAGGTCGATTTTCACCGAATGCGTCAGCAACGGCGCGGTAACGATGAAAATCACCAGCAGCACCAGCATCACATCGACCAATGGCACGACGTTCATCTCGCTCACCGGCGGCTTGCCGCGATAGCGCGTGAAATTTTCCCGGATCATGGTTAACCCCGGCGCGCGGTGGAAGGCGCCACCGGTCTGCCGTCGCCGCTCTTCACTGTCAGTAGAACGTACAAGTCGTGGGCGAAGGACTCCAGACGAGAAAGCCACAAGCGGTTGCGCCGGTTGAAGGCGTTGTAGGCCAGTACCGCCGGAATCGCCACCGCCAGCCCCAGCGCGGTCATGATCAAGGCTTCGCCCACCGGGCCGGCGACCTTGTCCAGCGTTCCCTGGCCGGATAGGCCGATCCGCACCAGCGCGTGATAGATTCCCCACACCGTGCCGAACAGGCCGACGTAGGGCGCGGCGGAACCGGCCGAGGCCAGAATCGTCAAGCCATGCTCCGACCGTGCCGCCTCGACATCGATCGCATTGGCCAGTGTGCGGGTCAAATACTCCGTCAGGCCACCAGCCGCGGCCAGATGGTCCGGGCCGTCGTCCACCTGGGTCCGCAGCGATTTCTCGACCAGCGCCGCAAACGCGTTGTCGGCCGGCTGCGACTGCAAGGCGGCGTCGACCTCTGACAGGGAAGAGGCTTTCCAGAAGCGTTCGAGGAAGGTGTCGGCCCGACGCCGAGCCAGCATGTTGGCCAGGGCGCGAGTGACGATCAGATACCAACTGGCGACCGACAACAACAGCAACGTCGCGAGGACGAGTTTGCCGACGCTGTCGGTTTGGGTCAAAAAATGGGCAAAACCCAGACTATCCACCGTCGCTTGTTCCATGGATCAGTTTCCGTTCAGAATGAAGTTAAAGGGTTGTAGGGCGACGGCGCGTACCGGGTGGCCGTTGCGCATGGGCGGCGTACAGCGCCAGGCGCGCACGGTGCTCAACGCCGCCTCGTCGAGACGCGGGTGTCCGCTGCTTCGTTCGATCCGCGCCAGGGCCACATGGCCGCTCTCGTTCAATTCGACACGCAATACGACCGCGCCGGTTTCGCCCAGGCGTCTGGATTGAACCGGATAAGCGGGTGCCGGGCGTTCTGGACAGGCCACCGCGAGTTCCGAGGAAAGCGACACCGGCCCGGGCGGCAAGGGCATCGGCGCGGGCGCCGGCGGGGGCGGTTGACCGATGGCCTCCGGCGCGGGTACTGGTGCTGCTGGCGGTGCGACGTAATCGGCTGTGGTCACCGGCCGCGTTTCGGCGGTCGTCGTTCGGGGAGGCGATTTCGCGACCGGCCTGGGCATTATTGGTGTCGACGCGGGCGGTCGCCGGGGCTTGTCGTCTTTTTTCTCCGGCGCCGGTGGGGCGACGAAACGCGCAAACAAGGTTGTCGCCGTTGCCGGCGCGGGAAGTAAACGATGCCGCCACAAACCATGCAGAGCCGCTGCATGCAGCGCGAGAACCACCGCAAAACCAGCCACGCGCCGCAGCGGGAAATGTCTCGGCATTTCAGACATCCACCCGCGCATCGGCGCGATCGACGCCGCTTTGGCGCCGATCGCGGCGCTTGCCCGACAGCAGGCGGGCCCGGCGTTTTTTCCACCAGATATAGACGCCGGTGACCGAAAGCAGCGCCACCAGCACGCCGAGAGCGCTGACAAAAATCTGGTAGGGACGGCCGAAGACGCGCGCCATGTGCAAGGCGTAAAGCCAGCTTTCGATCGAATTTCCCAGGCGTTCCCCGGTTGGCCGATGCAGGCGGATCAAGGCGCCGGTGTCTCCGTCGAAGACAACGACGGTGCTGCCGCCCTTGTGAGCACGCTCGAACAGATCCTGACTGCCGCGAACCTGATAGCTGTAGGCACCGGTTCTTTCGTTGTAGACCAATCCCAGCGGCTGACGAACCGTGAAGCGGTAGTGTGCCGCCAGTTCGGCGATCAATTTTTCACCGGTTGCCTGCGCTGCCCGCCAATCGAGACGCGGCAACGCATTCGCTCGCTTGGGCATCGCGGCGACGGCGACCCGCGGCGATTCGTAATCGAACAGGCGGTTCATCACCCAGTCGTATACCGGAAAGCGGATATTCATCATCACGCTGGACCAGGCGAAAACGAGCAGTGGCGGCCATAGCCAGAGTCCACCGGCGCGGTGCAGGTCGAAGTGGAATCGGTAGGTGCCGGCGCCAGGCTTGATCCGCCAGGCGAGTCGCCAGCGGCGCCAGAAACGGGGCGTGGAATTGGGAAAGGTCAGATATACCGCCACGAAGCAGTCGACCGTCCAGGCCAGCGCGACCAGGCCGAGGATCAACTGCCCGCTCTCGCCAAGAGTCATGTTGAAATGCAACAGATAAATGAAGGGCATCAAGTTGACAACGCCCTCGGAAAGATCGCCCCGGGTGCGTCGCCCCAGTTCGCGGCCGGTCCACGGATCGAGATAAAACTGCGTGAATCCCAAAGTGGCGGGAATCCCCGTCGCCGGGTCCTTCAATGGGCGGAATGCCGCAGAAACCTGATCGGCTTCGGTAAACGCCACGCCGCCTAGGCGGGCATTGGGCACCAGCCTCTGGGCGTTCTCCGCCAGCGTGGCGAGATCCAGCGCTGCCGCGCCGACGGGAGCCTTGGCGAACAGGCGCGGTGCGAAAATGCGCTCCAGTTCGCTGTTAAAGGCAAGCATGCCGCCGGTGGCACCAACGAGCACCAGGAAAACGGCGGTCACCAAGCCGGTGTACCGGTGCAGCAGAACCCAAAAATCGCGCTGCCTGAAACCACCGGTTTTGCCGCCCCATCCGTTTTCAAATGCCATCCGTCATACCATTGGCAGGGCTTTCCGGCGACGCCGGCGGATCTCGCTAGCGTTCGCCTTCGCCGGGCGGTCAGAATTCAAGCTTGATCGACCCCATGAAATTGCGCGGCGCGCCATACGTGGCGTAGCTGCCACCGCCGTAATCGAAGTAGGTCTTGTCGAGCAGATTCTGTCCGTTCAACTGCAAGAACACCCGCTGCTTGCTGATCGTGGTGCGATAGCCGATGACGCCGTCCAGACGGCCATAACCGGGAAGCTGAGCGGTATTGGTGTTGTTTGCCTGACGCTCGCCGTTGAGATAAACACCGGCACCGAAGAAATAGCCTTCGGCGGAACCCGGTGCCGAATCGTATTTGGCCCACAGGCTGAGATTGTGCAGCGGCACGCCGGCCCAGGTCTTGCCGACGGTGTTGGCGGTACCCGGCGTTTTGTCCTCGGTGATCTCGGCCTTATCGTAGGTGTAGCTGCCGATCAGACTGACGTGCTCGCTCACCTGCCCGGCAATATCGAATTCCACGCCGCGACTGCGGACCTCGCCCACGGCCACGCTGAAGCCCGGATGCGCCAGATCGGGCGTCAAACGGTTCTTCAGCCGCAGATCGAACAGCGTCAGCGAAGTGGACGCCCGTCCGCCAAACAGGCTGGCTTTCGCCCCGAACTCATATTGCACGCCTCGTTCCGGATCGAATTTCGATTTATCGAACGACGACAAGGTCGAATTGCTGTTACCGAAAGACTCCGAATAGCTACCGTAGAACGAAACACTGTCGCTGAGCTTGTAGAGCACGCCAGCGCGCGGAGAGAATTGTTTTTCGGTGGGCGCCGTCGGGTCGAAAGCGCCGTCGCAATGCGGGTAGCAGGCTGTATTGGTCGCCCCATAGATTTTTGAGCTTTCGTTTTTGGCGATGTCGTAGCGCCCGCCAAGCAGCACCTCCCAATTTTTCCCCAGCGCGATCTGGTCCTGAACGTAAAAACCGGTGTTTCTTAACCTGCTCCGGGAAAGAACGTTCCCGGACGCTTGATCGAAATAGCGCTGCATCGTCTGAACGTTGATGTTGCCGTAGACCGGCGCGAAGATATTGAGCGCCGGCACGCGGTTCAATGTCGAACCGGATTCGTTGTAGCCAGTGAATTTCGTATCGTTGGCGAACCAATCCACGCCCAGCAGCAGTCGATGCCTAAACGCCCCGGTGCTGAATTGGCCCGTCAAATCGAGGTTGGTCGAGTACTGCTCACGGTCAACCGGATTGTTGGAAATCCGGCGGTTCATTAAATTCGACTTTGGATTAAATCCTTGATATAGAAGATATGTCTGAACCTCGTCCGCCGTATGGTAGTTGAACCGGTGAGTGATTTTCCAAACGTCGTTGAAGGCATGACTCCAGTCGAACGCCAGTGTTGTCCGCTTGACCGTACTGGGCCACTTGGTCCACATCACCTCGTCGTTTTGCGTCCAGTGACGTGGCACAGCCGCTGGCCGATTGCCGATGTAGGGAATCTGTTGAGCCGAATACGCTGGACTGACCATTTTCTGGTCGTAATGCTCCAGTTGAAGGTTGGCGTCGAATCGCGCCGAAGGGCGCCAGTTCAGGTACGCGGCGACGGCCGTATTTCGGTGATGTTGAAAGTCGACGAAGCCATCGCCCTTGTCGTAGACTCCCATCAGCCGGTAACTCAACGTTTTGTCCTCGTTGACCGGGCCGGTGACATCGCCCACCGTCCGCAGCGTTCCCCAACTGCCGAATTGCTGCTGGACGCTCCCCGAAAAGTCGTTCTGCGGTTTCTTGGTGACGATGTTTACCAGACCGCCGGGTTGGATACGGCCGTACAACACCGAACTTGGCCCTTTGACCACCTCGACGTGATCGACAAAAGCCATATCCTCGGTGCCGATGACCCCGTTGAGTTTCAAACCGTTGCGGAAGATGTCGGAGCCGGTCTGAAATCCGCGAATCGCAAACACATCGTAATAAACACTGGTCGGCGTTTGCACACCGCTGACGTTCTTGACGGCCTCCTGAATGGAGACGATCTGCCGATCCTCGAGAACATCGCCCGGAATCACCTGAACCGCCACCGGTGTTTCCAGCGCGGCGGCGTCCGTTTTGGTCCCCGCGCGAGTCTTTTTCACGGCGTAGGCGTTTTCGGCCGCATCCCGGATTTCGATTGTGCTCAGCGTTGTCGCGTCCTCCGCCCATGTCACGTTAAAACACCCGGCGACCAGCATTGAAACGAGTGTCCGGCGGAGTCCGGTGTGGTCCGCCTGAAAACGGCGACGGTGTTCTTTCATGATTCCCCCTGAATTCATTGGCACGATGAACGGGAAACCGTGACTCCTCCGTCCACAGAACGCGAAAGGTAACAATTTCAATCGTTAGTGCCCATGTGACACAGAGTCGCACCGGGAGGCCGCCTGCCTGCGCCCGGTCGCGCTCTGGCGTTCAGCCGCGATGAAATTGCTGAATTCAAGCGGAATGTTCGGTCGTGTGTCCCCAATGAGGCTCAAAGACCACCGTGGGCTTGCCTGTATTATCAAAAACCGATAACTCGGTTGGACGGAATCAGGCGAACCCCCTGCCGTCAAGCGACCATTTCGAACCGTTCATCGGCACCCGGCTCGCCTTCGGCCGTTACGCCAGTGTCAGCGAGCTCATGCGCGAGCGGCAGCGTCTCCTGGAAGAACCGGAAACATTTTGCCCAATCGAGCTTGTGGGGCTCCGCCTCGCGTTCAGAGCCCTGGTCGCCCGGCGGAGGTCGTTTGCCCGCGAAGCGAACGCGACATCTGGGACATCGGCGACTGCGTGGCACGGGACAGCCCGTCGCGGGTAGGCGCACTCAAACGCCTGTCGTCACGGGCGCCGTCGCTTTTGCGCATGCGCGCCGCTTAGAGACCGAAAGTCGTCGGACTCATCGCGTCGCCGCCTTCGGCGACGATATCCTCGAAACGTCGCAGGTAAGGGGCGCACTCCGCCGGTTCGTCGATCAGCAGGCGCGCGCGCGGCTGGGAGCGTTCGAAACGCACCAGCACGTGCCGGTCATCGGCGATCAGCAACGAGTCGGTGAGCGACGCCAGATGATCGGGCGCCTGGACGATACGCAGATCTGGCGCGTGAATGCATAGGAGATCAATCAGTTGCGGATCGTGCCGCCGGACGGACTCGCTGTTCTGAACGACAATCGTCAGCCGGCTGTCGCGCCGCGGGGTGCGCTCCCGCGCGGCGAGCAGGCGGCGCAGCGTCGCCAGGCGCGCCGGATCTTCAAGTTTGAGCAAGGCCAGGTCCTCGTCGAAGATCCGCAGCGTGGTTGGCGCCAGCGCCAGCATCTCACGGATTGCTTCGTCGTATTCACGCCAAGTGGTAAGCAGTTTGCGGGTCATCGCGGCGACTCCCGTGCGGTTTCGGCGACGATAGCAAATCCGGACGGCTTGCGCCAAGCCGCCGCCGGCGCGATGATGGCGCGCCGTCGCCGGGACGACTCGCGGCAGCGATTCCGGGAAAAATCGCCCGAAAACGGCCCGGAGCAACCGCCATTCGTCCCACGAAAGAAAGCCGAGAAATCATGACCGACATGACGCAGGAAACGATTTGGAGCACGCGCTACCGCGACGCCGGAGAAACGTATCTTTTCGGTACCGAACCCAACCGCTTTCTCACCGGTCGGGCGACGGTGCTGCGCGTCGGCGAGACGGCATTGTGCATTGCCGACGGCGAAGGCCGAAACTCGGTCTGGCTGGCTGAACGGGGGCTGACGACGACCGCGGTCGACATCTCGGCCGTCGCGGTGGACAAGGCGCGGCGTCTGGCCACCGACCGCGGGGTCGACGTGCGTTTCCTGGTCGCCGACATGCTGGCGCCGGACTGGCCGCCGGCCGACTTGCAGGAAACCTTCGATTGGGTGATCGGCATCTTCATCCAGTTCGTCGGTTCCAAGGAGCGGGAGCGCCAGTTCGCCGTGATCAAGCAACTCGTCCGGCCCGGCGGGCGCCTATTGCTACAGGGCTACACCCCAAAACAACTCGATTACCGGACGGGTGGCCCATCGGCCGTCGACAATCTCTATACCGTCGCCGACCTGCGCGCGGCATTCGACGACTGGCGCATCGAGGAACTGATCGACTACGAAGACGACATCGCCGAGGGCGATGGCCATCGGGGGCGTTCGGCGTTGATCGGACTCGTCGCGAGGAAACCATAGCGTAGGTCTTGGATACATCAAGCCTTGCCAGCAGCGAAGTCACGGCGAACTATTTCGGCGATTAGCACTCTTAGGTGACGAGTGCTAAAATGTAACCCAGGATATGTCAGGAGGACCCATCGACATGACGACGCAAGCCGTGGCTTTACCGACTGTTTCCGCTGTTGGCAGTATTGACGCCTACATCCAGGCGGCAAGGCGGTTGCCGCTGTTGACCGAAGAGGAAGAGTTCAGCCTCGCCAGCCGCTTTCGCGAGGAAAACGATCTTGAGGCGGCGCGGCAACTGGTTTTATCCCATCTCCGTCTGGTGATTTCGATTGCGCGCGGCTATTTGGGGTATGGCCTGCCGCATGCCGATCTGATTCAGGAGGGCAATATCGGTCTGATGAAGGCGGTCAAGCGATTCGATCCGGCGCGCGGCGTCCGCCTGGTGTCTTTCGCCATCCACTGGATCAAGGCCGAAATTCATGAATACGTGCTGCGGAACTGGCGGATGGTGAAGGTTGCCACCACCAAGGCGCAGCGGAAGCTGTTTTTCAATCTCCGCGGCATGAAGTCGAACACCGACACGCTGACTTCCGGCCAGATCGGCGACATCGCCCATCGCCTGAGCGTCAAGCCGGACGACGTGCGGGAGATGGACTCGCGCCTGTCCGGCCATGACGTGGCTTTGGACGGCGATTCCGGCGATGGCGAGGCTTTCGCGCCGATTGCCTATCTGGCGGACAATTCCACCGAACCGGTGCATGTGCTCGAAGCGCGCGCCAGGGACCGGTTGCAAAACGATGGTTTGCAGTGTGCGCTCGCCAGTCTCGATCCGCGCAGTCGCCGCATCGTCGAGGCTCGCTGGCTGAACGAGGAAAATCCCGCGACGCTCCACGATCTGGCCGCCGAATTTGCCGTTTCTGCCGAGCGCATCCGCCAGATCGAAATGAAGGCGTTACAGAAAATGCGCGCCAACCTGATCGGCCAGACGCCGGGAATCTGATCCCGAATGTGATCCCGACTATCGGGCGGCGATCGCGCCGCCCGGCTCAGGCGAGCGTTACCGGTTCCGCCGCTTGCAGCGAGACCAACCGTGACAGCGCGGCCATCAATTCTTCATCGTGACGGCCATCCTGCCAGCATTCACCGTTCCAACGGTAGTGGAATCCCCCCGATTTGGCGGCAACCCAGATTTCCTGGGCGGCATCGTGACGGTTGACGATGATTTTGCTGCCGTCGGCGAAGACGATTTCCAATACCTTGTCGCTGATCATGGCGAAGTCGAGATCCGCATCGCAACGCTCCAGCGCGGCTTCTATCCGCCTCAGAGCGGCATCGGCATGGGTGTCGAATTCAGTTTCGTTCATCCTGTGCTACCATTTTTCATTTATTGACCGGCCGACTCATGCGACACCATTTATTGCTGGCCCTGCTGGCATCCATCGCTATCGGCGGCTGCGGCACCAAAGGGGGGCTGGTCTTGCCGCCGAAGCCGCCAGTGACCGTCAAACCCGCTTCGCCACCTGCCAGTGGCGCCGACGCCGCCACGGCTCCCGCAAAAACAAGTACAAGCGCGGAGAATTCTAGCACGAGCACTGGAGGCGCCCGATGAGTGCTTTCGAACGTCACGCTGGCGTGTTGCATGTCGAATCCGTGTCGTTGTCCGATCTGGCCAACGAATTCGGTACCCCGTGCTGGGTGTATTCCCGTCAGGCCATCGAAACCGCGCTGGACGAATTTCAGCAGGAGCTGCTGGGTCATGACGCGCTGGTCTGCTACGCGGTCAAGGCCAATTCCAATCTGGCGGTGCTGGATGTGCTGGCGCGACGCGGCGCCGGCTTCGACATCGTTTCCGAAGGCGAATTGCGGCGCGTGCTGGCCGCTGGCGCCGATCCGCGGCGAATCGTTTTCTCGGGTGTCGGCAAGTCCGTGTCGGCGATGGAATTGGCGCTGCGGACCGGCATTCTGTGCTTTAACGTCGAGTCGGCCGCCGAACTTGAACGCTTGAACGCGGTGGCCGCGCAACAAGGCACGACGGCGCCAGTGAGCCTACGCGTCAATCCCGACGTGGATGCGCGCACGCATCCCTATATTTCGACCGGCTTGAAGGAAAACAAATTCGGTGTCGCTTACGACGAGGCGCGCACGCTTTATCGACGCGCCGCCGAATTGTCCCATCTGAGGCTTTGCGGTATCGATTGCCACATCGGTTCGCAATTGCTCGACGCGGCGCCTTTTTCCGAGGCGCTGGACAAATTGTTGCACTTGATCGATCAGCTGGCGGAAGACGGCATCGCCCTGGAGCATATCGATCTCGGCGGTGGCCTGGGTATCCGTTATCGCGATGAAGAGGCGCCGACGATCAAGGCCTACCTGCACCCCTTGCTCGACAAGCTCAAGGACCGCCGTTTGCGCATCCTGCTCGAACCCGGTCGCCGTCTGGTTGGCAACGCCGGCTTGTTACTGACCCGGGTCGATTATCTGAAGCCCGGCGAAATCAAGAATTTCGCGATCGTGGACGCGGCGATGAACGATCTCGCGCGGCCCGCGCTGTACGGGTCGTGGCACACCATCGTGCCGGTGGTCGAGCGTCAGGGGACGGCCGACACCTGGGAAATCGTCGGTCCGATCTGCGAGTCGGGCGATTTTCTCGGTCGCGACCGGCCCCTGGTGCTCGCCACCGGCGATTTGTTGGCGATTTTGTCGGCCGGTGCCTACGGCATGGCGATGAGCTCGAACTACAACACCCGTCCCCGGGCGGCCGAAGTGATGGTCGACGGCCGGCAGTCGTATCTGGTTCGCCGCCGCGAGTCCTTCGACGAGCTTTTCAACCTCGAGCGGCGCCTTCCCTGACCGGGGAACGAGCACCCGCGTTCCGACACCGCCGCCTTAATTCGCAACGCGCCGTCGCAAATGCCGGCGCGGGAAAGCCAGCATGCCGCAACTGGTATTACTACCGGGCAAGGATCGAACGCTTGCCCGTCGCCATCCGTGGATTTTCGCCGGATCGGTCGACAAACTCACTGGCCGCGCCCGACCGGGCGATACCGTCGATGTCGTCGCCGCCAACGGGCGGCCGCTGGCCAAGGCCGCGTGGAGCCCGCAATCGAAGATTCGCGCCCGGGTGTGGAGTTTCGATCCGGAAGAGATCATCGACGATGCCTTCTTCAAGCGCCGCATCCAGGCCGCCGTCGAGCGGCGACGGACGATGCCCGGCTTGTTCGATCAGGACGGCCTGCGCCTGATACACGGCGAATCCGACGATTTGCCGGGCGTGATCGCCGACCGCTACGGCGACTCGGTCGTGGTGCAACTGACCGCGGCTGGACCGGAAAAATGGCGGCAGGCGATCGTCGCCGCACTACAGCGAACGACCGGCTGCGCACGACTGTATGAACGCTCGGATTCCGACGTCCGCCGCCTCGAAGGCCTCGAACCCGTGGCGGGCTGGCGGCTCGGCGAGGCGCCGCCGGAGCCGCTGACGATTGTCGAAAACGGCGTGACGATGAAAGTCGATATCGTTTCCGGCCACAAAACCGGCTTTTATCTCGATCAACGCGACAACCGCCTGCTGACGCGCGACTTGGCGGCTGGTCGCTCGGTGCTCAATTGTTTTTGCTATACCGGTGGTTTCTCGCTTCAGGCGCTGGCTGGCGGTGCCAGTTGTGTATTGTCGATCGACTCCTCGGCGCCGGCCCTGGCGACCGCGAAGGATAATCTGGCGCTCAACCCGTGGCTCGACGCCCAGCGGGCGGAATGGCGCGACGCCGACGTTTTCAGTGAACTGCGAGCGCTGAAAAACGCGGACCGTCGTTTCGACTTGATCGTTCTCGATCCACCGAAGTTCGCGCCCTCGGCGGCGCACGCCGAGCAGGCGGCGCGCGCATATCGCGATATCAATGTCTTCGGTTTTCGCTTGCTCAACCCGGGTGGCTTGCTGATGAGCTATTCGTGCTCGGGCGGCATCGACGCCGATTTTTTTCAACGGATTGTCGCCGAAGCCGCCGTCGCCGCCGGCCGCGACGCGCGTATTCTTCGCCGCCTTGCCGCGCCGGCGGATCACCCGGTGGCGCTACGGTTCAGCGAAGGCGACTACCTGAAAGGCCTGCTCTGTCAGGCGGACTGACGCTCGTGCCTCCGCCTCAGCCACGCAGGGCGGGAAGTTTTTCGTTTCGTGGCACGAATTGCAGTGCCACGCCATTGTTGCAATAGCGCTTGCCGGTCGGAGGCGGGCCGTCATTGAAGATGTGGCCTTGGTGTCCACCGCAGCGCGAGCAGTGGTATTCGGTGCGCGGATAAAACAGCTTGAAATCGGTTCTGGTGGCGATTGCGTCCGGCAGGGGTTGCCAGAAACTCGGCCAACCGGTTCCGCTTTCGTATTTCGCCGAGCTGTCGAACAGCGGCAACTGGCATGCGGCGCAGATGAACGTACCGTCGCGTTTTTCCTGATTCAAGGGGCTGCTGCCGGCACGTTCGGTATCGTCCTCGAAAAGGACCCGATACGCCGGGGCCGGCAGCAGGGTGCTCCATTCCGCCTTGGTTTTTTGCAATTTGCCGCTGTCGGCCGCCCGGCTGGGATTGTGGGCGATTATCGGCAGGATGAAAGCGGACAAGCCGCTTAGCCATTTCAACGATTGACGGCGATCCATGATTTTTCTCCTTGGCACGGTAAAGAAACGGGCGCTAACGTCGAGGTGTCGCTTCTGTCGTCGCTCTCGTCTGGTCGATGGGTAAAGTTTCGTCGCTGGACGGACCGCCACCTTACGCTTTTTGACAAGTCGACGGACGATTCGATTCGCCGCACGGTTGGGCATGGGCCGATGCCTTGCCGGCAAGTTTCCTCCGTGTCCAAGCTATGCTTAAATTCCGCGTCAACATGACGAGCAGCATTCAATTCACCGAGAACCCGTCGGACGCCGAAAACGTGGCCCTGCTGATACGCCGGACGGGCGCGCGCGCCACGCCGACGCGGGTGCGCGTTTTGAGCTTGTTGCGCACGGCGCCGGCGGCGCTGACCCATCACGAAATCGAGCGGGCGCTTGGCGAATCGGTGCCCGACCGCGTGACGCTCTATCGCGTGTTGGAGTGGATGGTCGCGTGCGGGTTGGCACATCGAAATACCGATGCGCGGCGCGTTTTCCGTTTTTCGGCGGCACCTGCCGGCGCGCACGGTGCGCACAGTCATTTCCGTTGCCACGATTGTGGGCGTGTGTTTTGTCTCGATACGGCGCCGCCAGAAGCGCCGCGTCTGCCTGCCGGTTTTTCGCTTTCGCGCATCGAACTCGATCTGCGTGGCCGCTGCGCCGATTGTGCCGATTGCGCCAGTCGCGCGGAACGCTTTTAAGGATTTATCGGGGATTTCGAGTGGCGGGTGCCGGCAAGTGTCGCCGGTTTGCCGTTCGCTCTGTCTTCAGTCGCCCAGATCGCCAAGCTTGATCGGTTTCGACCGTGGGCCGATGTGACGTGGCAGCAGCAGCGACAGCAGGCCAGCGACGAGGACGAAAGCCGTCGATGCCCACAGGCAGGCAATCAAACCGTCGGCCGGCCCGCTTTGCAGACCCCATTGATACAGCGCGCCCGACAGCACCGTTCCCGCGAGGCGTCCCATGGCGTTGGCCATGTAGTAGAAACCGACGCTCATCGCCACCTTGTCGCTGTCGGTGTAGGCGAGGATCAGATAGGAATGCACCGCCGAATTCAACGCGAACACCGCGCCGAAGACGATCAGGCCGGCGACGACGACGGTTCCCGGCGCGAGGCCGGCGCCGAGTGCCACGGCAATACCGGCCGGCAAGGCGGCGAGCACGAATGCGAGCATCGTTGCCGTTCGCCCGTCGGGTTCGTGCTGGCCATCGACACGGCTGCGCAGTAGGCCAGGCGTCGCGGCCTGGACGATGCCGTAGCCGATCACCCACACCGCCAGGAAACCGCCGGACTGCCAGAAGGTCCAGCCGAGAACGCTCGACAGGAAAACCGGCAGACCGACGACGAACCACACGTCACGCGCGCCGAAGAGGAAAATGCGCGCGGCGGCGAGCTTGTTGACCGCGCCGTTTCGCGAGAACATCTGGCCGAATTTCGCTTTTTTGTTGGCCTCGCCGAGGCCGCCGCGCATCAGCAGCGCGGCAAAAACCAGCGTTCCGCCGACCAGCGCCACCAGCAGTTTGAGCGCCGTCTGGAAGTCGAACACGCTGAGCAGCAGGCCGCCAAGGAAAAAACCGATCCCCTTCAGCGCGTTCTTCGATCCGGTCAGGATCGCCACCCAACGGTACAGCGTCGCCGAGGCCTCTTCCGGAACGATCAGTTTGACGGCGCTCTTCGAACTCATCTTGGTCATGTCCTTGGCAATCCCGCTCAAGGCCTGAGACACCATCACCCAGGCGACGACGAGCCAGGTCCGTGGCGCGAAAGCGAGCATCGACAGCGCGACGAGCTGCGTGCCGAGACCGATGAACAGTGTCGTCTTGAGCCCGAAGCGGGCGCCGATGTAGCCGCCGAAGAGATTGGTCAGGATGCCGAACACTTCATAGAAAATGAACAGTGAAGCGACGGCGAGCGGGCTGTAGCCGAGGTTGTGAAAATAGAACAACACCAGCATGCGCGTGGCGCCATCGGTCACCGTGTCCGACCAGTACGCGGCGGTGACCAGCATGTAGTTGCGCAGACCGGCGCGGGCGGCCTCGCTTCGGGTGACGGATGGATCGCTCACGGTGTTCTCCAGGAAACGGTCAGAGAGACGTCGCCAGTTTGCGCGCCAGTTCGACGTAACGGTTCGCGTAGCCCCACTCGTTGTCGTACCAGGCGTAGATTTTGACCAGCGTTTCGTTGATCACCAGGGTGTGCGCGGCGTCGATGATCGAGGAGCGCGGATCGCCACGGTAATCCATCGACACCAGCGGCCGCTCTTCGTAACCCAGAATGCCTTTCAAGGGGCCGGCAGCCGCCAATTTGAGGAGTCCGTTGACTTCGTCGACCGATGTCGGGCGCTGCATCTCGAAAACGCAGTCGGTCAGCGAGGCGTTCAGCAACGGCACGCGCACCGCGTGACCGTCGAGCTTGCCTTTCAATTCGGGAAAAATCAGCGCGATGGCGGTCGCCGAACCGGTGGTCGTCGGCACCAACGACAGGCTGGAGGCGCGCGCGCGCCGCAGATCCTTGTGCATCTGATCGTGCACGCTCTGCGTGTTGGTCGAGCTGTGAATGGTGGTGATCATGCCGTGCGAAATGCCGATCGCCTCATGCACGACCTTTACCACCGGCGCCAGGCAGTTGGTGGTGCACGACGCGGCGGTGACGATGTGGTTGAGCGCCGGATCGTAAAGGTGGTCATTGACCCCCATGACGATGTTCAAGGTGTCGCCGCCCTTCACCGGCGCGGCGACGATCACTTTTTTCACGCCAGCCGCCAGGTAGGGCGACAACTCGTCGACCGTGCGCCATTTGCCGCTGGCTTCGAGGACGATGTCGACGCCGGCGTCACGCCAGGCACCGCCGGCCACGTCCTTGGCGTTACCGTAGCCGATCGACTTGCCGTCGACCACCATCCGCCCGCTGCCGACGCCGATTTCATGCGGCCACCGGCCGTGTACCGAATCGAATTCGAGCAGGTGGGCGGCGGATTCCACCGGTCCGTTCGCCTCGTTGATATGCACGAACTCCAGTTCGGGGTAATTCCACGCGGCGCGCAAAGCGAGTCTGCCGATACGGCCGAAACCGTTGATGCCAACCCTGATCGTCATTTTCGTAGTCCTCTAGATGTTGAGTGGCGCCCCGCCGAACCTTCGGCGAGCGTGAGAAACGCACGTTACGGGCGATGCCGCCTTGCGATTTATTTTTATAATGCTAGAATTATAAAAGTTTGTAAACACTTTCCCGCGCGAACGGCGCCAAAGCGCCGGAACCAGCGATGCGCAAGATCGGACGCGCGCAATAGAAAAAAGGACTGACGAATGAGTGTTGTTACCGGCAAATTGTCTTTCCTCGATCGCTACCTCACGGTCTGGATCTTTGCCGCGATGGCGCTTGGCGTCGGCCTGGGTTATCACGTTCCGGGCATTGAAGCGTGGATCGATTCCTTCCGGATCGGCACGACCAACGTGCCGATCGCGTTGGGCTTGATCGTGATGATGTACCCACCTTTCGCCAAGGTGCGTTACGAAGAACTGCCCGACGTCTTCATCGACCGGAAGGTTCTCGGCCTGTCGCTGCTCCAGAACTGGGTCGTCGGGCCGCTCCTGATGTTCGCCCTGGCGGTGGTTTTTTTGCCCGACAAGCCCGAGTACATGGTCGGACTGATCATGATCGGTCTCGCGCGCTGCATCGCCATGGTCATCGTCTGGAACGAGATCGCCAAGGGATCTACCGAGTACGCCGCCGGCCTGGTGGCCTTCAATTCGATTTTCCAGGTACTGTTCTACAGCGTTTACGCTTGGCTTTTCGTCACCGTGTTGCCGCCGCTTTTCGGTCTGGCCGGCGCGGCGGTCGAGGTGTCGATTGGTCAGATTGCCGAAAGTGTTTTTATTTACCTCGGAATTCCCTGCCTGGCCGGCGTGATGACCCGGGTGGTCCTGCTGCGTTTCGTCTCCAAGCAGTGGTATCACCAGAAATTCGTGCCCAGGATCGGCCCGCTCACGCTCATCGCCCTGTTGTTCACCATCGTCGTGATGTTCAGCCTCAAAGGGCGGCTGATCGTCACCATCCCGATGGACGTGCTGCGGATTGCGATTCCGCTGCTGATCTACTTCGTGCTGATGTTTCTGATTTCTTTCTTTTCTGGCAAAAAAGTGGGCGCCGGCTACGGAAAATGCGCCACCTTGTCGTTCACCGCCGCCAGCAACAATTTCGAATTGGCGATTGCTGTCGCCGTGGCGGTCTACGGCATCGACTCCGGTGCCGCTTTCGCCGCGGTCATCGGCCCGCTGGTCGAAGTGCCGGCGATGATCGGTCTGGTGAGCGTGTCGCTGTGGCTGGAAAAACGCTATTTCGCCGCCGCCGGGGGCGAGAATCACATTCCCGCGCGGGAGAAATGAAAACTACCCGGAGTCGTGGCGGGTGAACGCCTGAAAAACCGCCAGGGTAAAAGAAAGCATCCCCGCCACGGCGAACCAGATGCCGTTGTCAAATCCAAAAAGCCACAAAACGCCGCCGCCAAGGAACAACAGCGAGCGGCCGGTGCCGTGGCTACCTAGAACGACGTGCATGCGATCGCGGGCCGGAACACGCTTTCCGGGATAACGCCAGACGGGAAGTAATTGCGCCAGCGCGCCGGTCAGCAACGGCAGAAGAAAAATCGCGACGAAGGCAATGGGCGCATCGCGGCCTTCGACCATGGCTTGCGCGTGCGCCACGCCACCCAGCAATAGCAGGACGTATCCCAACAACGCGGCCACCAGCGGCGCGGCCGGCGCGGTAATGGCTCGCCACCGGTAGCGTCTCTGCCAGGCGAGACCGAGTTTCAGTGCCGGAACGATCGCCAGCACCGCGCCGCCCAAGGCAAGTGGTCGCCAGAAGACGGCGCCGAAGGCGACGGTCAGCACCGCCACCACCGCTATCGGCAGGTCGCGCCGCAGCCGGCCGGCGGCGGTTGGATCGGGCATGTTCAAGGCCGTCGGCAACAAGACCGGCAGGGTTCCGAAGGCCGCAAAACCCAGAAAGCCGAGCGTGTTGAGGTGGAGATGCAGCACCCGCAGCGCCTGTCGCGATTCGGGCCAAAAGCGCGTCGCCGGAATGGCCAACAAAGCCAGCGCCAGGAAAAGCACCGCCGCCAGATACCAACGCCAGCCGGGGTGCGGTTTCCCCACTGTTCGCCTGGCGCGCGCCATCATCCAGCCGGCGAAGGCAAAGGCAGCCGCGGCTCCGCCTGCCGCGGCGATATCGAGGGTATCGCGACCGATCTCGCCGGCAAAATACAGCACCACCGCCACACCGATGGTTTGCAGAAACGGCGGCGCCAGCCAAACGGCGCGGTGAGCATCGCCACCGCGTGTTAGAACGGGAACGAAATAAATCATCGCGCCAAAAACCAGGGGCATGACGCCGGCGGCGAAAACGACATGCTCGGCGGCTGGCGCGCTCGACAAGCCGGCGCCGAGCAGCAGGGCGGCGACAAAAGCCACCAGCGTGGCGACAGCCAAATAGATCGGCATACCTTACATTCCTCGTGGGAAATCCGCTTCGGTGCCGCGGTCCGGCCGTATCAACGCCAACGCGGAGCGCCTATGCGCGCCGAGTGGTGTAAGAGAGCGAGAGAAGCCGCCTTTTGCCCGCCGATGGGACCTCACGGCTTTTGCGACGCGTTGAGCGCCAAAAGAAGATACTCGTCGACATGCTTTTCCGCGATGTCCTGCGCGGACGATAGCTTGATGTGGCGGCGTGACTTGCCTTCGCCCTCAAGCACCTTGAATTTGTCCGGGAGAGACGCTCCCGCGCCAAATTCCAGCGAAACGTGCTTTGTATAAGAGAAAATGCCGCAAAAGGGCTTTTCGGCGGAGAATAAAATGCCGCCGTACTTCACTTCCTCGGAAATAGTGGGGTTCAAGTCGAGGATGATTGTCCTCAGTGCCCGCACAAGCTCGGCGCGCGCGGGGTCGAGAAGGCGTATGTCTTCGATTGGTTTTGAGAGGCGGTCGGCGGGCATGGTATCAAGCCTTGTAGTATTGCTTGAATTCGGGATTGGGTTCGCGCTCGGAATAGATGTAAAGCGTGATGCCGTTGGGGTCTTCAACGGCAAAGCCGCGATCGCCCCAAAGGTGATCTTCGAGTGGCATGACGGCAATCAAACCGGAAGCTGTAAGTAATTGAAACTCCGCGTCGACGTCGGGAACGCTGAAGTTGTAAGTCAAACCAGCAGGATTGCAGACCGGTTGGCCGGGATGAGGCGCCATGAACTGAAGAGACGCGTTCTTTCCGAATTCGAGGTTGACGTACCAGCCGCAGTCGAAGGTGATTCTCGCACCAAGGTGCTTGACGTAGAAATCACGGGATTCTTCGACCTTGGTTGTGATGATGCAGGGTGACAGTGAATCGGCGCGCATGGAGATTCCTTATTGTGAGACCAAACGGAGAGCGTTGATTAGCCACACCGAAGGGTCTGGCTTTATTGCGGTTGCATCCAACTTAATTCGGGCTTGGTTCTTTGTTAGGCCTTCTTTCTTTATTGGGCGTCACTGCACTCCTGGAGGAGAGTCCCGGCGCTCTACGGACTCCAGACCTTTTATCTGCGACGCAAATTCGGGTTTTGGTTTTGCGCGTGAGCGGTTAACCCTTTCTTCGCCGGACATTTTAAGGAAAAGACTATTGACTATTCGGGAATGGACCAACACTGAACGCGATGGGGTTGGAGTCAATGAACCAATACTCAAACGTCACTCTGTTACCCTTGTAACGTGCTCTAGTTGAGGTATTGGTGCGATCCCTAGCATTTTATTAGTCCCTGATTCTCGGAAATGCGGCCCAAGGACTTGACGATTCCATCCCGTATCGAATGCGAAGTTGGATCAGGTTATCACATGATGATCCTGTCGAGTTTGAAAGACCGACGTCGCCATCGTTCGAATTGGACGAGTTGAATCGAAGGCCAGATGAGTGCCACAAGGCTAATCACAAAGGGTCAAGTGGTCAGTGCAAGACGTGGATTGCGTAGCATGAAAGCGCGACCGAAAAATTCAACGATTTAATTCGAGACCGGCATCTTTGGAGCAAGCGCTTTTGCATTCACTGACCTTTTATAGCGTTTGAATGTAAAGATCAATGGTTTTTTGTAAAAATAAAATTATCGATTTTTCCGTTTCTACATGTGCCCATTCGGCATGGCACCGCGAATTACGCCATAAGAGTAACTTGAGCGCCGATCGACAGTGTTTGGCGGTGTCTTCGTGAATGACGCCAGCTATTTTTAGTTGCCCGAATGCACAAGCAATGGCGGCACGACAAACAGCAAATAAATGGCGCTCGTGTATTTTTTTTTGAGAAAGCCAATGTTCAATTTCTTCATGTGAGCGACTAAAAATATCTTCCGGTACGCCTAAATCCCAGTCGGCCAGTAATTTTTCAAGAAAGTCCAGAGTGTTATGCGAGCCTTCGTCCCGATACCAGTTTTCTAACGCACGCAAGGTGTCGTTACCGTCATCGTTGCCGAAGGGTGAAAACTCATTGGAGCCGTCATAAAAGCAAGGCTCTGTTGCGATCTCGATAAATTTAGGGTGGCTTGTCGCAGGCGACAATCCCAGTTCGATATCATCGAAATACAATTCGTTTGGATTTGGCCATGCTTCTTGTTCGCGTAAAATATATTCGGATGGAATTGGCAAGGATTGAAAAAATGCGGAAAATAAAATAATCGCGTCTTCAATGGTTAAAACTTCATTCGCGTGCACACAAACAACACCATTGCTCATCGGTATATGGGTTTCCGAAATATCTTCGGCGCGGTAGCCGATCGTAAATCGAGCATGGGTATGATTCTTGGTTGGCGTTCTGATTTCTATTGTGCAGCGTTTTTGACTGCCGCCACATTGAATGTACTCTTTTGAATTGCGCTCCAAGATAAAATACGAGTTTTTTTCGGCATCAAGAAAAATAAAGGATTTAGAGAAGGATTGTTTTGGTGGCAAGGCGATCCTTTTGTTTTTTTCGCTGTGGAATAAGTACATTTTGAATTTCTTTCCATAAATACTTCGCCATTCCTGATCGAAAACAATTGGCGGATCTTGCTGTTAACTCGGTAAATCAGGATCGTGACGCACGAGTGGCATGGTTTCTGTCGTATCATCGTGCGAAAAAAGGATTGTTTCATATTTTCATTGGTCGAGGACCCCGGGGCCGGTGAACACCAGCGATCGATTCAATTAAGGCTCATAACGATCTTCCGTGCCAAAGCCTCTGGCCCTGCTGCGGATGCTTCCGCGGCAGAGAAACCTTTTTGGACTGAGTCACCGCAAAAAAGCGCCTGCGGGAATTTTAGGGCGGGTCCGGTCGGAGTCAATCGTTTGGCATGGCGCTGGGAAAAAGGTTGGTGCGGGGCGGGGGCCGCGCAAGAGGGGAATACCGGAAGGTCGCACGATGGCCGTGTGTCGCGACTACCCGTAGCCGAGCGATTTCGTCGTGCAGGATACGCCTGTAGTTGAGGCGCCTCACCCGCTTCAGGAGCGCTTTGACGGATTCGATCGCCGCCGGTGTCGGCGGCTCCATGTCGAGCGTTGCCCGCCTCGTTTCAAACGAAAATAAAGCCTCGCTCAAGCCTTCTTGGTGAAGTCAATGACGATCGCGCCGGCTTCGCGTTGGCGATAGGTGATCTCCAGGCCGTCGCCGTGGCGGGTTTGCAACTGTGCCAACAGGGGCAAGGGGTCGTGGTCGTTGCAAAAACGCATCGTTTCGCCGGGCAACAGCACGTCGAGCGCCCCGAAAATCGCCGCGTGGCGAAAACGTTTGGCGACGCCGCGGGCGTCGAAGGGATAAATGGCTGCCAAAGTGGGTTGATCGCAGGCGTGCACGAAGTTCTCCTTGAGTAAATGATGGTGGCGGTGAGAATTTTCCGTGGACAAGCGGTGCGTGTCTTTGATGTGGCGCGGCAATGCCCCCGCGGTGAAAGGGCTTATCGGCACGGCTCCGACATGGGATTGTCTTCTCGCCGCCAGGTGTGAGTTTCGGGCGCGGGCGCCATCGCGTATCCTTGCGGGATGACTACTCGTGGAATTATTGCGGCCTCGGAGTCGCACTCAGCCGCCGCCGGCGCGCGCCTGCTGCGCCTAGGCGGCAATGCGATCGATGCCATTGTCGCCGCCAAATTCGCCGCCACCGTCACCGAATGGCCGCTGACCTCGCTGGGCGGCGGCGGTGTTTGCCTCTGGGGGAGTGCCCGGGAGGGTTATCGGGTGCTTGATTTTTTTGGTGAGGCGCCAGGACGCGGTCTCGACAAACAGCCGGCGCTCGACTTCGCGCCGGTGACCGTCGATTTTGGCCAGACCACGCAAGTCTTCCACGTTGGTAAAGCGGCGACGGCGATTCCCGGCGAACTGGTCGGCTTGATCGAACTGCACCGTCTGGCCGGTCGTTTGCCGTTGCGCGACGTTGTCGCGCCGGCGGCAGGCTGGGCGCGTGACGGGTTTTTGGTCAGTCGGCAGATCGCGATGATGGCCGCGCTGATCGCGCCGATTCTTGCCTGGTCGCCGTCGGTGTCGCGGCTATTCGTTGCTGGCGAGCGGCTGACCAATCCCGCGCTGGGCGATTTCCTGCACGCACTGGGCGGTGTCCACCCGGAACGACAGGTGGCGCGATATTGGGCGTCGCTGGCCGACCAATTCGGGCCAACGCATGGCGGTTTGATCACCGTGCAGGATTGCGCCGCCTATGCGCCGGTTCTGCGTGAGCCGCTGCGCGTCCCTTTCGGAGCGTACTCCGTGCTGACCAATCCGCCTCCTTCCGCCGGCGGCGGGCTGATTGGCATCGGCTTGCGTGTCGCCGAGAATCTGGCGTTTGGCCGGGACGCATTTCAATCGCCGGCACACCAGATGGCGGTGGCGACGATTCTGGCCACGGTGTCGGACTTCCGCCAGGCGGGGTACGACGAGCGCTTGCACGGCGATCCCGAATCGATTCGTGCCTTGGTCGCCGGTACCGACCGGCCGGGATTTCTCGCGCCGGGAAAAGCGCCGCGAGAGGAGAATGCGCTCGGGTCGACGACGCACATTTCGGTGATCGACGCCGAGGGCATGGCGGCATCGATGACCACTAGCAACGGCGAAGGTTGCGGCCATGCCCTGCCGGATCTCGGCATTCATCTCAACAACTTCCTCGGCGAGGACGACATCAACCCGGCGGGTTTTCACCGGCTGTCGCCAGGCACGCGGATGAGCACCATGATGTCGCCGACGCTCGTTCTCGACGGCGACCGCCCGTGCCTTGCGCTCGGTAGCGGCGGTTCGAATCGGATACGCAGCGCCATCCTGCAGGCACTGCTGAATTTGCTGAGCTACCACCGCCCACTCGACGAAGCCATCAACGCGCCGCGCTTGCACGTCGAGGGTCGCAAGCTGTGGTTCGAAAGCGATGGACTTGGTCCCGGAACAGCCGACCGTTTGCAGCAGGCGTGGCCGGACGCTACCCGTTTTGACGTCAACAGCATGTTCTTCGGCGGTGTCAACGCGGTGGCCCATTTCGAGGGCGGCTATCGGGGTGCTGGCGACCGTCGGCGTGGTGGCGTGGTGGTGGTCGCCGATTAGCGCTTACCGCACCCGACGAGTCGATGGACGAATTCGCCTTGTTCTTGATTTCCATCGTTCGTGCCGTGGTCGAAGTGGCGTTGCTGTCGCTGCTTGGACAAGGCGCGCTGGCCATGCTGACCGGCTCCAGGCGCGCCGAAAATCCGATTTATCGCTTGTTCGAAATCGTGGCCCGGCCGGCAACCGCTCTGGCGCGGCGCTTGCTGCCGCTCGGGCTTGCCGAACGACGCCTGTCGGCTTGGGCATTTTTCCTGATGTTGACGTTATGGTTGTCGCTCGCTTATTTCAAACACCGGCTCGCCGGCTGAGCGGGCACGAAACGCTGCCGGCTAAACGGTCGCGTGGCTAAAATGATCGACTGTTCACTCACAAAGGATCGAAACCGACAATGACCCAGGATGAACTGAAACAGGCCGTCGGCCGCGCCGCCATTTCCTATGTTGTCGACGGTGAAATCGTCGGCGTTGGCACCGGTTCGACGGCGAATTGCTTCATCGACGCGCTGGCGGCGATCAAGGAGCGCATTCCTGGCGCGGTAGCCAGTTCGGAAGCGACGCGCCAGCGTCTGGAAAGCCATGGGATCACGGTTTTCGATCTCAACGAGGTCGAAACCTTGTCGGTATATGTCGATGGCGCCGACGAGATCAACGCCGCGATGCAGATGATCAAGGGCGGCGGCGGAGCGCTGACGCGTGAAAAAATCGTCGCGGCGGTTGCCCGCCAATTCGTCTGTATCGCCGATGCGTCGAAGCTGGTGCCGGTTCTCGGTCACTTTCCGTTGCCGGTCGAAGTGATTCCGATGGCGCTCGGACACGTGACGCGGGAGTTGACCGCGCTTGGTGGCCAGCCGGTTTTGCGCACCGGCTTCGTTACCGACAACGGCAACCGCATTCTCGATGTGCGCAATCTGCGGATTGCCGACGCCGCCGCGTTGGAAACCCGGATCAACCAGATCGTCGGCGTTGTCACCAATGGTCTGTTCGCCCGCCGAGCGGCCGACATCTGCCTGCTGGGTACGGCGGATGGCGTGCGGACCTTGACCGCGAGTTGAAACGCGCGAACCGCGCCGGCGGAAAGGGGACGAGAGGTCTCTGGGGGCGGCTCAGGCCGGCGGCGTGTAGCCTTGTACCCGGTCGGCGCCGCCGCCGAAGAAATGCCGTTCCATTTGTTCGGCGAGATACTTGCGGTGTGTGGCGTCGGCAAGGTTCAGACGATTCTCGTTGATGATCATGGTCTGGGTGCGGACCCATTGCTGCCAGGCTTCCTTGGAAACGCTCTCGTAAATCCGCTTTCCCAGTTCACCCGGATAAGGCGGTAAATCCAGTCCTTCCGCTTCGCGGCCGAGTTTGACGCAATTGACAATTCGTGACATTCAATCGACTCCTAAATGAAATCGCGGCGTCTTCGCCTTCAATGAACGGAAAAACTTCCGGTCATTGCAAATCCTTGATCAGCACGCTGGATCGCCGTTGCAGGTTGTAGAGCAAACGCTTTTCGGCGGGTAGTTCATCGACATCGCGAACGGTGAAGCCACGCTCCTTGAACCACTGCGAGGTCACCGTCGTCAGCACGAACAACCGTTTTATTCCGGCATCGCGCGCTTGCGCTTCAATGCGCTTCATCAGCAACGCGCCGCATCCCCAGCGGCGATAATGTGGATGGACGGCCAGGCACGCCAACTCGGCCTGCCCGTCGCCATAAGGATACAACGCCGCGCAGCCGACAATCACGCCGTCGTGTTCGACCACCGAGAAGCGCGTGATTTCACGTTCCAGCAACTCGCGCGAGCGACGCACCAGCGTACCGTCTTCTTCGAGCGGCTCGATCAGCGCCACCAAACCGCCGATGTCGTCCGGGCCGGCATCGCGCAACTGCTCCAACGACTCCCGGGTGATGACCGTTCCCACGCCATCGCGGGTGAACAACTCGCGCAATAAGGTACCGTCTTCGTCGTAGCCGATCAAATGGACTCGGCCAACGCCCGCGCGACTGGCGCGCGTCGCGCAGGGCAGGTAGCGTTTCAGATCGGCGGACAGCCACTCGCCGAGAGCGATCAGCCGATCGGCGGCTTCGACGGTCAGTTCCGCCAGCAGCGAGCCATCGATGTCGGTCGCGCCTTGGCTGTCGGTCAGAAAAATCAGCTTGTCGGCCTGCAAGGCCGTGGCCACCGATTCGGCCACTTCTTCCATGGCCAGATTGAAAATCTCACCGGTTGGGCTTGAGCCGATGCATGACAACAAAACGATATTCCCGAGCCCGAGTTGGGCGCGGATGCCTTCCGCATCGATTTTTCGCACCTGGCCGGAGTACTGCAGATCGACGCCGTCGACGACGCCGACCGGTTTTGCGGTGATGAAGTTGCCGCCAACGACCCGGATCGTGCTGTTGGCCATCGGCGTGTCGGCGAGACCCTGCGACAGCAGCGCCTCGATTTCGACGTAGATGCTGCCGACGGCGTCGATCACACAGTTTATAGCCCGGGCATCGGTCACCCGATAGTTGCCGTGATACACCGACGGCAGGCCGCGCTCCCGCAATAACTTCTCGATTTGCGGACGCGCGCCATGCACCAGCACCAGCCGCACGCCAAGCGCCGCGAGCAAATTGACGTCATACGCCAGCGTGCGCGCCAGTTGCCCGGCGATCGCCTTGCCACCGAAAGCGATCAGGAAAGTCTTGCCGCGGAATAGATTGACGTACGGCGCGACCGACCGGAACCAGGCAACGAAGTTGGCGGAGCTGAAATCGTCGGACATTACTCGTTGTGCTTGGATTTTTCGCTGATTTTCTCGAGGGCCTTTTCGCTGGCCTTCTCGCTCTTCGCTTCCTTGGCCTTGTCGGCTTTTGCTTCGCGCGCCTCCTCGGCCTTGGCGTCCTTCGTCGCTTCCGCCTTGGCGGCTTTCGCCGACAGCAAGCGCGGATCCTTCATCGCTTCGAGCTTGAGTTCCTTCTCAAGGCGTTCGCAGATCGTGCGCAGCACTTTCACTCGCGCAAAATACTTGTCATTGGCCTCGACGATGGTCCATGGCGCCGAGCCTGAACTGGTGCGATCGATCATGTCGCAGACGGCCTCGTGATACGCGTCGGCTTTTTCGCGATTGCGCCAGTCTTCCTCGGTGATCTTGAAACGCTTGTGTTCGATCTTGCCGCGTTCCTCGAAACGCCGAAGCTGTTCGTCGTCGCTGATTTGCAGCCAGAATTTGATGACGATTCCACCGGCGTGATGAATGTCGTGCTCGAAATCGTTGATTTCGGCGTAGGCGCGCAACCAGTCCGCATCGCTACAGAAATGCTCGACGCGTTCGACCAGTACACGACCGTACCAGGTCCGGTCGAAGATCGTCACGCGACCGAGGCGTGGCATATGCCGCCAAAAACGCCAGAGGTAAGGCTGCGCTCGTTCTTCTTGAGTCGGCGCCGCCACCGGAATGATCTGGTATTGGCGGGCGTCCATGGCCGAGCTGATGCGACGGATGGCGCCGCCCTTGCCGGCCGCATCGGAACCCTCGAAAGCAAGAATCAGCGCCCGCTTGGTGAACTCGGGATGGCGCATCAGTTCGGCCAGACGCCCTTGCCACGCGGCAAGCTCGATCTCGTAGTTCTTTTTCGGCAAACTTTGCGTCAGGTCGAGCGCGCGCAAAAGATCAAGACGGTCAATGCGTGGTGAAAACGGCGGCGCCACCGGCGAATTCTGGTCGCGGTTGTCGGCCAGACGGCGCTGCAAGGATTCAAGAATGGTTTTTCCAACGGTCAACGAACGGTACCGGTCGTCGGTGCCTTCGACGATAATCCACGGCGCCCATGGCGTGTTGGTCGTGCGCATCAGATGCCCGGCCACATCCTGCAATTTGTCGTAAGTTTTCAGGCGGTCCCAAGTCGCTTTGGTCACCCGCCATTTGGTCAGCGGATTCGCCTCGATCGATTTCAAGCGTTCGCGCTGGGCGTCCTTCGAGAGGTGAATCCAGAATTTGAGCACCAGCGCGCCTTCATTGACCAGCATCGCTTCGAAGCGATTGAGTTGATCCATGCGCTGATCGAACTCGGAACGCGAAATCTGGTTCTCGATCCGTTCGGCAATCGGCTGCGAGTACCACGAACCGGAGAAAATGCCGACCTTGCCTTTCGGAGGCAAGGCTCGCCAGTAGCGCCACATCGACGGCCGCGCGCGCTCTTCGGGAGTCGGCGCATAGAAAGCGTGCGTAGACAAGTAACGCGGATCCATCCACTCGTAAAGCGTGTTGATGGTTTCCCCTTTGCCGGAACCGTCAACGCCGCTGATCAGAACGACTACTGGGAAAGTGCCGTTTTCGCGCAAATTGAATTGCGCTTCGAGCAAGGCTGCGCGCAGCTTGGGTTCTTCCGCGCGGAAGGTTTCCTTATCGATTTTATGTCCAAGTTCAGCCGATTCAAACATCAGTAGTCTCCTCCTTCAAATCACCCCAAAAAAACTGGATTGCCGCGAGGGCAGCCAGTCCTGCCGTCTCGGTTCGCAAAATTCGCGGGCCGAGACGCACCGGCCGAAAACCGGCCAGAGCCGCCTTGCCGATTTCTTCGGGCGCCAAACCACCCTCGGCGCCGATCAGCAATTCAATGCGTCCTTCCGGAGGCGGTCCGGAAAGGCTCGCCAACGAGTGGTTGGCTGCCGGCGCCAGCATCAGGCGGAGAACGCCGGAATTCGTTGGCCGCGAAAGCCAGCGTTCCAGGCCTTCCGGAGGGGCAATTTCCGGCAAACGGTTACGACCGCATTGTTCACAGGCGGCGGCGGCAACGCCGCGCCAATGTTCCGTTCGTCTTAGGGCGCGCTCGTCCGCGAGGCGCACGACGCCACGCCGCGAAATGACCGGAACAATACGCGTCACACCCAGTTCGACGGCCTTCTGTACCGTCAAATCCATTTTCTCGCCGGCTTGCAATGCTTGTACCAGCGTGATGGCAAGTGGCGACTCACGTTCCACGGCGGACCACGCCAGAACATCGACATTGACGGTCGCTCGCTCGACCGCCACTATCCGGGCACTGAATTCCCCGCCTTCGCCATTGAAAAGTAACAGCATGCTACCGTTGCGCAAGCGCAAAACCTTGCTTGCGTGATGCGCGACTCGCTCGGGCAAGGCGATGCGCGCACCGACTGCCAGCGGCATCGGGCAATGGAAGCGGGGGGCAGTCACCGTGCTATTATAAGATCTTTGTTGTTCGGTGGTCGTTTTTGGAGGTGGGCTGTCGATGGCTCTCAATACACCGGTTTGTGATTTTGGCTGGTCGGCCGTCGATTTCGATCTGGCCGATACGAACGGCGTGCGTCATACGCTGGCCTCGTTGCGCGGTCCGCAAGGGCTGCTGTTGATGTTCATCTGCAATCACTGTCCATATGTCAAGGCGATTCTTGACCGGATTTGTCGTGACGCGCGCGAACTGCAGGCGATCGGCGTCGGCGTCGCGGCGATCATGAGCAACGATCCTGCCGAGTATCCGGAGGATTCTCCAGCGAACATGCGTCGCTTGGCCGAAGAGCGTGGTTTTTCGTTTCCCTACCTCTTCGACGATACACAAGATGTCGCGCGCCGTTACGGCGCGGTATGCACACCGGATTTTTATGGTTTCAACAATAAACTTGAATTGCAATATCGCGGGCGCCTCGACGCTAGCGGGCGATTGCCGGCGGCGCCGGATGCGAAACGTGAACTGGTCGAGGCCATGCGGTTGGTGGCCGAAACCGGGGAGGGACCGCGCGAGCAAAGCGCCAGCATCGGTTGTTCGATCAAGTGGCGCTCCTGACACGTGAGACGCTACGACGAGAACGCCGACGCGCCGGTGATCGGGGCGGGCGAGCTAAAGCAAATGCTCGACGCCAGCGTCGCATTGGTTCGCGAGGTCGCCCAGCGTGAGGTCATGCCCCGTTTCCTGCGCGTCAATCACGATCGGCGCAAGGATGACGGATCGTTGTGTTCGGAGGCCGATCTCGCCGCGCAACAATTCTTGCTGAGTCGGCTATCGGCCATTCGCGATTGCCCGATCATTGGCGAGGAAATGACGGTCGCCGCACAGCGGGCCGGCTGGGAGGAAGCCTGTCTGGACGAGCGCGGCGTGTGGTGTATCGACCCGATCGACGGCACCACCAATTTCATCAACGGTCTTCCCTATTTCGCGGTGTCCATCGCTTGGTTATGTGCGCGGCGAACACGGCTGGCGGTGACCTACAACCCGTTCACGGATGAGATGTTTTACGCCCGCGAGGGAAATGGCGCCTACCTCAACGGTCGTCGTTTGCCGCTGCGGCAGGTAACGAACACACTCGGGCGTGCGGTTGGCGGCGTCGATTTCAAGCGGATTCCGAAACAACTGGCCGACCAGATCGCCGTTTCGCCACCGTTTTATTCGCAGCGCAACTTTGGCAGTTCGACTCTGGAGTGGTGCAATCTCGCCGCCGGCCGTCTGGATGTTTATCTGCATGGCGGGCAAATGCTTTGGGACTACGCCGCCGGCAGCCTGATTCTGCGCGAGGCCGGCGGTCAAATGTGCACGCTGGCCAACGACGATTACGACGCGGAGGACGTCTGGCGCCGTTCGGTGATTGCCGCGCTGCATCCGCAGGTCTTCACGCAATGGCGCGACTGGATTCGCGAAAACTGCCCGTCGATGTAGCGGTGGCTCGCCCTGGCCGGCTCGCCGGCTACGCGACGAACAATCGACGAACTCAGTTCCCGTCCCCTCCCCCTCCCTTGTCGGGTCCTTGCTCGATCAATTCACGCATGATGCGCGCCGCCGACCACCACATCAGGCCCGCCCCGGTGGCGACAGCCAGCAGTGCGTTCGTCGGGCTGTCCGGGAATCCGGCGATCAACAGTGGTTGTCTTTTGACCAGCCACATCGCGCCGCTGGCGAAAACCAGCATGCCGAGAGCGTCCAGCAACGCGTAAGCCATCAACAGCGGTGTTGCGCGCGGAGGCGTTTTCATCCGCGGGCTACTTGACCCGCATGCCAGGTTGCGCGCCATCGTCCGGCGCGAGCAGGAAAATGCCGGGCGCTTTACCGGCCGGATCGGAGGCCGCGAGCACCATGCCTTCGGATAGACCGAATCTCATTTTGCGTGGCGCCAGATTGGCCACCATCACCGTCAGTCGACCGACCAGCGTCGCTGGATCGTAAGTGGCCTTGATGCCGGCGAAAACCTGTCGTGTGCCGAGCGGGCCGAGATCGAGAGCCAGGCGCACCAGTTTGTCGGCGCCGTCGACAGGGGTCGCGTCGGTAATGCGCGCAATCCGCAGGTCTACGCGCATGAAATCGTCGATGCCGAGGGTTGGTTCGGCGCGGCCGCTGTCGACGGTTGACGTGTCGCCAGCGGTGGCAGGCGGTTTTTGCGCGGCGCTCTTCGGCGGTGGCGCGCTGTCGGGCGTGGCGAGCAGCGACTCGCGGTTTGCTTCCAGCAGCGCATCGATCTGTTTCTTGTCCACGCGTGTCATCAGGTGTCGGTAATTCTCGATGAGGTGCCCGGCGGCGAGCAGTGTGCCGCCATCGTCCCAGTTCAAGGGTGGGATTTTGAGGAAGGCTTCCGCCTTCTTGCAAAGCGCCGGCAGGACGGGCTTGAGCAGCACGGCGAACAGCCTGAACAAATTCAGCGCGTTGCTACAGGCGATCTGTAGTTCGTGTTCGCGGCCGGATTGACGGGCGAGTTCCCACGGCTTGACGCTATCGACGTATTGATTGGCCAGATCGGTGAGCGCCATGATTTCGCGGAGGGCCTTGCTGAATTCGCGGGCGTCGTAGTATTCGGCGATCAGTGCCCGACGTTCGCGAATGGCCTGAATCGCCGGCAGCGATTCGTCGCACGCCGCCAGACGGCCACCGAATTGCTTGCCGATGAAACCCGCGGAGCGACTGGCGATGTTGACGAACTTGCCGATCAGGTCCGAATTGACCCGGGCGACGAAATCGTCGAGATTGAGGTCGATATCCTCCATCGATGCCGACAACTTCGCGGCGTAGTAATAGCGCAGCCATTCCGGGTCCAGCCCTTGTTGGAGATAGCTCTCGGCGGTGATGAAAGTGCCGCGCGATTTCGACATCTTCGCGCCATCGACGGTCAGAAAACCGTGTGCGAAGACCTTGCTTGGCGTGCGGTAGCCGGCATGCTCGAGTTCGGCCGGCCAGAACAGCGCGTGAAAATAAAGAATGTCCTTGCCGATGAAGTGATACAGCTCGGCGGAGGAATCCGGTCGCCAGTAGGCGTCGAAATCCAGACCTTCCCGGGCGCAGAGATTCTTGAACGCTCCCATGTAGCCGATCGGCGCGTCCAGCCAGACGTAAAAATACTTGCCCGGCGCGCCTGGGATTTCGAAGCCAAAGTAAGGCGCATCGCGGGAAATGTCCCAATCGGTGAGACGGTTGTCGACGTCGTCGCCGAGCCATTCCCGTAGTTTGTTGGCGGCTTCGTGTTGCAGACGCCCTTCGCCTTGTGTCCAGCGGCGCAGGAAGGTTTGGCAACGCGGATCGGAAAGCTTGAAAAAATAATGTTCCGACTGGCGGATTTCCGGTTTGGCTCCGGAAACCACCGAGTAGGGATTTTTCAGTTCGTTGGCGGTGTAGGCGGCACCGCAGTTTTCGCAATTGTCGCCATACTGATCGCGGGCGCCACATTTGGGACATTCGCCCTTGATGAAGCGGTCGGGCAGAAACATCTGCTTGAGCGGGTCGTAGTACTGCGCGATGATCCGCGTCTCGATCAGCCCGGCCGCGCCAAGACGGGCGTAAATTTCGTTGGCGCAAGCGCGTGTTTCTTCGGAATGCGTGGTGTGGTAGTTGTCGAAACCGACGTGAAAGCCGGCGAAGTCGCGGGCATGTTCGGCATGGACGCGCGCGATCAGCGCCTCCGGTGTCAGTCCTTCCTTCTCGGCGCGCAGCATCACCGGCGTGCCGTGGGTGTCGTCGGCGCAGACGTACCAGCATTCGTGGCCGCGCATCTTCTGGAAACGCACCCAGATGTCGGTCTGAATATATTCGACCAGATGACCGAGGTGGATGGCGCCGTTCGCATACGGCAGGGCGGAGGTGACCAGAATCTGGCGTGTCATTGGTGTCAGCGCAATCCGAACAAAGAGAAGATTCTACCAAAGCACCGTCGTGAGGCGGGAATGACCCGCCGTGGCGCGTGCGGACCGGCGGATGCTAAATTTCAAATACCGGCACGCGATGGCACCAGCGATCCTTGTATTCGCGGTCTGCACGGCCGAAGGAATAGCGCAAGGGCTTGCCGATGGCGCGGGCGGCCGACCAGGCCGCCTGGGTGTTGACGAAGCTCAGGACACTTCCCGGACTCAGTGGCTGGTGTTGCGGGTCCACGCCGCCGTTGACATATTCGAGCGACACCCAGCCGGGCGCTTCGGCGCGATAAAGCAGTTGCATGGCGACTGGCTGTCCGTGACGGAGCAAGAGAGAGCCGGTCACGAACTCGCGCAACAGCGTCAGCACTTCGCACAAATGCGCCTTGCCGCGCGCCGGGAAACCCCAGCGGCGGGCGAACAAATCGCAGTAGATCGCCGCCTGCTCCGACGGCTGGAACTCGGACAGGGGATGGATGCTCCCGCCCGCCTCCTCGAACAAGCGCAACTCGCGCCGCTGGTTGTAGCGGAATTTGGGGCTGTAGTTCTCCGGCGCCCGTGCCATGGCGAGGCTTTCGGCCTGTTGCCTCGCGCCATCGATCTCTTGGACGTTGATCGCCGAGAGATAGCGCATCCGCACGCGTACCGGCACACGGAACCCGGTGGCGATTGGCAAGATCACTTCGGCGTTGCCCAGATCGAACAAGCCATGGCGACGGCGCTGTTTCAGCACCGTTTTCGCCAGTGCCAGATGGCCGTCCCAGCAGGGAATCGCCGCTTGTACGTGGCCACCGTCAAGCCAGCCAAGATAGCGAACCGGAATTTCCGCCAGCCCGCTCAGGCGCTCGACCACCCGCGGGTGGGTGACGAAACTGCCGCCAAAGCGCTGCCATGCGGCCGCGTAGCTCGTTGCGTCGATCTCGGTCCAGCCGCGTTCGCGCCAGTAACGAAAGAGGTTCAGCATGCGGGAGTCGCGGTTGCCGCCAGCACGCGACGTCAGTCTTCGAGGCGGTACTCGGCGGAACGGGCGTGCGCCGGCAGCCCTTCCCCCTTGGCCAGAATGGCGGCAACGCGTCCCAGCGTGTTGGCCCCGGCTGGCGAGACGCGAATCAGGCTGCTGCGCTTCTGGAAGTCGTACACTCCGAGCGGCGACGAGAAACGGGCGCTTCCCGAGGTCGGCAGCACGTGGTTGGGTCCCGCACAGTAGTCGCCAAGCGATTCCGAGGAATAGCGGCCGATGAAAATCGCGCCGGCGTGGCGGATTCGCGTCACCCAGGCGTCGGCGTCGGCCACGGACAATTCGAGGTGCTCGGGCGCGATGCGGTTGGCGATTGCGCAGGCGTCGTCGAGATCGCGCACCTGAATCAGCGCGCCGCGGTTTTCCAACGCGGCGCTTATCACCGCCCGACGCGGCATTTCCGGCAGCAGGGTGTCGATGGCCTGGGCCACGCGGTCGAGATAGGCGGCGTCCGGGCAGAGCAGGATCGACTGCGCCAGTTCGTCGTGCTCGGCTTGCGAGAATAGATCCATCGCCACCCAGTCGGGATTGGTCTGGCCATCGCAGATGATCAGGATCTCGGACGGGCCGGCGACCATGTCGATGCCGACAATGCCATAAACGCGGCGTTTGGCGGCGGCAACATAGGCGTTGCCGGGTCCGACGATCTTGTCCACCTTCGGTACCGTTTGTGTTCCATAGGCCAGCGCACCGATCGCCTGTGCGCCGCCGAGGGTGAACACGCGGTCGACGCCGGCCAGCGCCGCTGCCGCCAGCACCAGCGGATTCCGTTCGCCGTTCGGCGTGGGCACGACCATGATCAGTTCCCGGACGCCGGCAACCCGCGCCGGAATCGCGTTCATCAATACCGAGGAAGGGTACGAGGCCTTGCCGCCGGGAACGTAGAGGCCGACACGGTCCAGAGGCGTGACTTTCTGGCCCAGCATCGTGCCACGCATATCGGCGGCATCGTCCTCGTATTGCCAACTGGACTGACGTTGCCGCTGGTGATAATCGCGGACCCGCGCGGCTGCGGTTTCGAGTGCCACGCGCTGTGGCGGCGGCAGGTCGGCCAAGGCTTGCCGCAAGACCCGTGGCGGTATTTCCAGCGCCGTCATGGCCTCGACCGTCAGACGATCGAAGCGCCGGGTGTAGTCGACCAGCGCCTCGTCGCCGCGCGCCCTGACGTCGGCCAGAATGGCGGCGACCGTTTTGTCGACGGTGTCATCCTGGGTGGCTTCGAAGGCGAGCAACGCATCGAGGCGGGCGTTGAAATCGGCGTCGCCGCTGTTCATGCGCGTGATGGCGATCATTTTTCTATCACTCCGGCAATGGCGTCGAGAATCGGGGCCAGCGTTTCGCGCTTGAGTTTGAGAGCGGCTTGATTGACGATCAGTCGCGAGGAGATGTCCATGATGTGCTCGCAAGCCACCAGATTGTTGGCTTTCAAGGTGCTGCCGGTGGACACCAGATCGACGATGGCGTCCGCCAGACCCGCCAGCGGCGCCAATTCCATCGAGCCGTAAAGCTTGATCAGGTCGACATGCACGCCCTTGGCGGCAAAGTGTTCGCGGGCAATGTTGACGTATTTGGTGGCGACCTTCAGGCGAGCGCCCTGGCGCACGGCATACGCATAGTCGAAGCCGGCGGGCACGGCGACCATCATTCGACATTTGGCGATTTGCAAGTCGATCGGCTGATAGAGACCGTCGCTACCGTGTTCGAGCAGCACGTCCTTGCCGGCGACGCCGAGATCGGCGGCGCCGTATCGCACATACGTCGGCGCATCGGTGGCACGGACGATGACCACCCGCACATCGTCGCGGCTGGTGGGAATGATCAGTCGACGCGAGGTTTCGGGGTCCTCGGTCGGCACAATGCCGGCGGCGGCCAGCAAGGGCATGGTTTCGTCGAAAATTCGGCCTTTGGACAAGGCGATGGTAATGCCGTTCACGTAGGGCTTCCTGCGCGGGAAAGGGCGGATATTCTACCGCAGCATGGCAGCGAGACGTTCGCGGGCGCGGGGCGCGTGCCCGCAAGGCGAGCGGAGCCGGCGGCTTTCGCCGCCGGTCCGGCGTTCTTCCGCGTGTTACGGAATCATCTGCGGCAACAGATAAGCCTGGATCGTGGTAATCACGCCGACGATCACGCACAACAACAAGCTATGTTTGACGGTGAACCGGAACAGATCCGACTCGCGTCCGACCAGCCCCACCGCCGCGCAGGCGACGGCGATCGACTGCGGCGAGATCATCTTGCCGGTGACACCGCCGGTGGTGTTGGCCGCCACCATCAGGGTGTCGGAAACACCGATTTGCTGGGCGGTCGTGGCCTGCAAATTGCAGAACAAGGCGTTGGACGAGGTATCCGATCCTGTCAGGAAGACGCCAAGCCAGCCGAGGAACGGCGAGAAGAAGGGGAAGGCGACGCCCGTTCCCGCCAGCAACAGCGCCAATGTCGCCGACAGCCCGGAATAGTTGGCGATGAAAGCGAATGCCAACACCATGCCGATCGAAAATATCGGTTTCAACAACTCGGCGAAGGTCCCGACAAAAGTCTTGATCGCCTCGCCGGGTTTCATGCGCAGCATCACGACGGTAACGATCGAGGCAAACAGAATGGCGGTGCCGGTGGCCGCCAGCCAGTTGAACGAATACGACGCCGCATAGGGGGTGGCGACCTTGACGATCGGCGGCATCTTGATCGTCAATTTGTCGAGCATCGGCACTGGCGTGGTGATCACCGTCCAGGCCAGATCGCCGCCCTTGGCGAACAGCGCCTTGAAGGGTTTCAGCGACCAGATGGTGACGAAGACGGTCAGAATGGCGAAGGGTGACCATGCCTTAAGCACCTTGCCGAGCGAATGATTCTCTGTCTTGAGCGTCACCTCTTGGCCGGGAAAGCGGAAAATGCGCTTCGGTTTCCAGAACTTGAGGAAAATGGACAGCGAAATCAGGCTGACCAGGGCCGAGGTGATGTCCGGCAGTTCCGGGCCGATGAAGTTGGCGGTCAGGAACTGCGTCACGGCGAAGCTGACGCCGGTGACCAGGATCGCCGGCCAGGTCTCGCGCACCCCGCGCCAGCCGTCCATGATCAGGATGACCCACAGTGGAACGAGGACCGAAAGCAAGGGCAATTGGCGCCCGGCCATCTGGCCGATCTTCATCGCCTCGATGCCGGTGACCTGCCCGGCGACGATGATGGGAATGCCCATGGCCCCGAAAGCCACTGGCGCGGTGTTGGTGATCAGACACAAGCCGGCGGCGTAGAGCGGATTGAAGCCCAGTCCGACCAGCAAGGCGGCGGTAATCGCCACCGGTGCGCCGAATCCGGCGGCACCTTCGAGGAAGGCGCCGAAGGCAAATCCCACCAACAGCATTTGCAGGCGCTGGTCTTCGGTCAGCGAGACCACCGAGGCACGAATGATGTCGAACTGCCCGGTCTTGACGGTGATTTTGTAGAGAAATACCGCCGTGACAATGATCCAGGCAATGGGCCATAAACCGTACAGAAAGCCGTAACCCACGGACGCCAGGGCCATGTCGACCGGCATGCCGTAAAAGAAAATCGCCACCAGCAGAGCCAGCGCAACGGTGATGGTTCCGGCGACGTGCCCTTTCAAACGTAGAACAGCGAGTGCCACAAAGAAAAATATGATCGGAATTGCGGCGATCAGCGATGACAACCAAAGGTTGCCCAGTGGGTCGTAGAGATGCTGCCAAGTCTGCATGGTGGGTCTCCTTTGTTTTACGACTGAAAGCGGATGTGCTCCTTTGGTAATGGTCGTTCGTGGTTCAACACGCGCCAGCTTCTTCGCCGCGACTGCATTCCTCCAGCAGATAGGCGAGCGAACGATAGGTGCGGCCGGTTTCGGCGGTCAGGCCGATCTCACAGGTCCGGTTGCTGGAAATTCCACAAGTACAGCTTGCGGGAAGCTCGTCGTGAATCTTGCGCAGGGCATGCCGGTTCAATTCCGGCACCACAAAACCGCGGTCGCCGGAAAAACCGCAGCAGTTCACGCCGGCCGGAATCAACACCTGTTCGACACAGGCGCGCACCACCTTTTGCAGTTTGGCGTCGGACCCTCTTTTGCGGACGCTGCAGTTGATGTGCAACGCGATCGGGCCGGCCTGTTTGACCAATCGCAGCCGGGGTAGCAAGGCATCGTGAGCGAACTCGTGAAAATCGAATAGCGGCAAGCGTCCAGCCAGGAATTCCTGCATGCGTGCGCTACAGGTGCTGGCATCCATGATGATCGGGTAGCGACCGTTTTCGCTGGCTTCACGAAGCGCGGCCTCGAGACGCGCGGCGCCGGCGTCGGCGTCTTCGGCCATGCCCTTGCTGGCGAGCATTTGGCCGCAACAGAGAGTGTCGAAGTCTTTCGGCAAGCGTGGCGCGTAGCCGGCACGGATCAGCAGCCGTTGCACGACCTCGCCGAGCTGCGCTTCTCCGGCGCTGCTCGGACCGAAGATCCGACCGCCGCAGGCCGGGAAATAGACCACCGGATCGCCGCTACCCGCTTGCCTGCCGACAGCCTTGCCGGCGCGCGGCATGGCGGTTTTCCAGGCGCCGCCGGACAGCGTGCCCAATACGCGGTCGCCAACGACGGCATTCGCCAGATGGCCGAGTTGCAAGCCCAGGCGGGCGGTGCTGGCGACGGTGCCGAAATGTTCGCCGGTCCAGCGGCCGATGCGGCGCGCAAAGTCACTCTGGGCACGGCCTCGCAGACGACGGGTCAGGTCGCCGGTGTTGATTCCCACTGGACAGGCGGTCGAACACAATCCGCAGGCGGCGCAGGTGTCGAGGCCGAAATAAGGATAGGCGTCGCCTATTGCGCCGGGAGACTCGCCGGCGGCGGCGCGACGGGAGAGTTCCCGCCAACTGACGATACGCTGTCGCGGCGACAGGGTCAGTTGGTGCGAGGGACACAGAGGTTCGCAAAAGCCGCACTCGATACAGCGGTCGACGAGGTCCTCGGCGGCCGGCATGGGCTTGAGATGTTTCAGGTGCGCGGCCGGATCGTCGTTCAGAATCACGCCGGGATTGAGGCGATTGTCGGGATCGAACAGCGCCTTGATGCGATGCATCAGATCGGTGGCCTGCGCTCCCCATTCCATCCGGACAAAAGGCGCCATGTTGCGTCCGGTACCGTGCTCGGCCTTCAACGAGCCGTCGTACTTGTTGACCACCAGATCGCACACATCGTCCATGAAGTCGGCGTAGCGTCGCACTTCCGCCGCTTCCCCGAAATCCTGGGTGAACACGAAATGCAGATTGCCTTCCAGCGCGTGACCGAAAATGATCGCCTCGTGATAGCCGTGGCGTTTGAATAGCGCTTGCAGGTCGAGGGTCGCCGCCGCCAGCGATTCGATCGGGAAAGCCACGTCCTCGATGATCACCGTGGTGCCGGTGCGGCGCATGGCGCCGACCGAAGGAAAGGTGCCCTTGCGGACTTTCCAGTACATCTCGCAGGTGGCCGGATCGGTGGAAAACACCATCGGCTCGACTGTCGCGATGCCGGTCATGGTCGTCAGAACGCTGTCGATGTGCGCGTGCAAGCTGGCGGCATCGCCCGCGCGCACCTCGATCAGCAGCGCGGCAACCGTCTCTCCGAGCGCGCGAATGATCGCCGGCAAACCCGGCTTGTCTTCAACCGAGCGTAACGCCGCGCGGTCCAGAAGCTCGACGGCGGCAACCGGTTGTGGCTTCAGACGCACCACGGCCTGGCAGGCGGTTTCGATATCCGGGAAGAAAACCAGCGCGCTGGCCTTGTACGGATCGTCCACCACCGTGCGATAGGTGATGCGGGACATGAAACCCAGCGTGCCCTCGGAGCCAATCATCAAATGCGCCAGAATGTCGACCGGGTCGCTGTAATCGACCAGCGCGTTGAGGCTATAGCCAGTGGTGTTCTTGATTTTGAATTTGTGTTTGATCCGGCTGGCCAAGGAATCGTCGGCCCGGGTTTCCTCGCCGAGCCGCTGCAACGCATCGAGAAGGTCGCCATGACTCTGGCGAAATGCGCTGACGCTGTCCGGCTGCTCGGTATCGAGCACACTGCCGTCGGCCAGAATGACCCGCAACCCGATGAGCGTCCGGTAACTGTTCTGCGCCGTGCCGCAGCACATCCCGGACGCGTTGTTGGCCGCGATGCCGCCGATCTTGCAGGTGGCGATCGACGCCGGATCCGGACCGATCTTGCGCCCGACGTCCGCGAGACGACGATTGGCCTCGCCGCCGATCATTCCAGCTCCCAGCCGAACGCTCAGCGCGTCGACCCCAAGGTCGAACGTGGCGAAGCCTTCGCCGATCAACAGCAGGATGCCGTCGGTCACCGCCTGTCCCGAAAGACTGGTGCCCGCGGCACGGAATGTCAGATGAACACCGTGCTGCCGCGCCACCGCCAGCACGTGCAGCACATCGGCTTCACTTTCCGCGACGACCACGACTTGCGGCACCAGCCGGTAAAAACTGGCGTCGGTACCCCAAGCCAGCCGGCGCAATTCATCGGTGATGACGCGTTCGGCGGGCAGTTGCGCGCGAAGGGCAGAAATCAACAGACTCATCTTCGTTTCCTCCTCTGATGAACCGACGATGGGGAGGGCCTTGTCGTGTGGAGCCCTTTGAACGGCTTCCGCTATTTGCAATACATTGCACTTATCGAAAGTCGATGCCGCGTAGCGTAATCGGAGATAAAATCGCCTGGAAATTGGTAGTGCCAATTATTTTGGTTTGACCCGCCCTGAGAACCGCTTCCGAAGGATGGTCATGATGGTGCGTAGCGTTGCAGAGCAAACACGGCTAGCGCTTGAAATGCGTCTGCTGGATGGGTCCTGGCCCGTGGGAACGCGTCTGCCGTCGGAAAGAATTCTGGCCGAAAAGCTGGGTGTTTCCCGAAATTCGGTGCGTGAGGCGATTTTTTCCCTGAAGGACCGAGGGCTGCTGTTCAGCAAGCCCGGAAGCGGCGTATTCGTCAGTGATCGGCTTCAGGCGACAATTTCGTCGCCGTGGCGACAACTGGTTGTCGCACACCCGGATCTGCGATGGGATACCCTGGAATTTCGCCGCGAGCTGGAAGGCGCCACGGCGTATTATGCCGCCTTACGTTCCAACCCCGACGATCTGGAGAGGATCGGAAAAATCATCGCTCGCCTGACCGACGCTTACGAAACAGGCGAGAAAAACGAGGAATACGGCGCCGATGCCGATTTTCACCAGGCAATCGCTGAAGCGTCTCACAACAGCATGTTTCTTTACTTGCACTCGAGCATCATCCATATGCTGCGGGAGCACATCTTCCTCAATCTGATGGCCCTGGAGGATCCGTCCGGCGTGATCACCGCGCGCTTGCGGGAACAGCATCTCGGCGTTTGGGAATGTATCCGATCACATCAGCCGGACGCGGCGAGGAAAGCCATGCTGGCGCACATCGATTTCACGTGGTCGGAACTGGCGCGCCGGGAATAGAGGTGTTCGAAACGCCTCAGGGCAGATTGATGAATGTCGCCGGATCGGTAATCACGGGATGCGCCGGCGCCTGAAAACTGGCGAAAAGTCTTTTCCAGCCACGCCAGTTTCTTGACGCGGTGTTGCCCGAGGCGCGTTTGTTCCCATGCGTTGTCCGGCGATCGTCGTGAATGGGTTGTTGGCGGGCGTACATGATTCGATCTCCTGTGGTTCGAATGGTCGTTGCGATGTGAGGTGCTTCCTCAGGGTAGGCACCCGTCGCCAAGGCGACAAACGATCTATTTTCATGCGATGGCCAACAAAAACTCATCCGTGTGGTGTGCGCGGCACTGGGGTGAAATGCCGGGTTCTCGGCCACCGCCCAACGGCGCGCGCCACAAGTAACGTATCATCCCGCAGGCTTCTTGGACTTGTGGCCAATAACGGGGAGGCGTTCGTGATGGATGGCATGAATCTGTATTTCAACTTGATTCTGATTCTTTTTTTCATTGCTGGTAATGCGTTTTTCGTCGGTTCCGAAATCGCCATTTCGTCGGCGCGTCGTAGCCGTATCAGGCAGCTGGCTGAAGACGGTGACAGGAGCGCGGCGCGGGTCGAAATGTTGCACAACGAACCCGAGCGCTTCTATTCGGTGACGCAGGTCGGCATCACGCTGGTTTCGCTCGGCCTCGGCGCCGTCGGCATGGAAACGATCAGCACCTTGACCGATGGCACATTTGTCTCTTTCTTCGCCGTCTTCGGCGGCGGCGAGGCGCTGACCAAGGCAGCGCATACCGTGTCTTACGCTTTTGCTTTCGTCGTCATCTCTTTTCTACATGTGGTGGCCGGCGAACTGGCACCGAAAGTTCTCGCCTTCCACAAAGCCGAACAGATGAGCATGGCCGTTGGTGGCCTGATCAATTTTTTGTATCTGATGTTCAAGCCTCTGATCTACATCATGAAGCTTTCGTCGGACGCGCTGCTGCGGATTTTCGGGCAAGGTAATCTGGAAGGACATGGCGAGAGCCACTTCACGATGTCGGTCGAGGAGATTCGAATGATTCTTTCGGCCAGTGAAAAGGAGGGCACGCTGGCGCCGGAAGAAACGGAAATGATTCGTGGCGTGTTCAAGCTCGATGAACATACCGTGCGCGAAGCGATGATTCCTCGCACCCAGATTCGCGCCCTGGCGCAACAGGAAACCGTGTCCGACGCCCTGCGTGTTTTTCGCGACGTGCCGCACGCGCGCTTCCCCGTGTACGACAAAAGTCTGGACCGGATCACCGGCGTGGTGGCGATCAAGGAATTGCTGCTGGTCATGGCCGAAAGCAGCGGGCAGACACTGGAAGAGGTGAGCCGGACGCCGGTCAGCGAATTCGCGCAAGCGCCGTATATCGTTCCCAACAGCAAGTTGCTCAGCGATCTACTCAAGGATTTCAAGCGCACGCGGCAGCAGATGGCCGTGGTGATCGACGAGTACGGTGGCACGGAAGGAATCATCACCTTCGAGGACATTCTGGAGGAAATTGTCGGCGACTACGAAGACGAATTCACGCGTCAAGCGAGAAGGCGGGTCAAAAAACTCGTCGGGAGCCAGTACGAAATCGATGCGTCGATGCGTATTTCCGATCTGGAGGCGTTGCTCTCTTTTCCGTTTCCGGCTGACGACGACTACGTCACACTCGCCGGCCTGTTCTACAAACAGTTTGGTAGCGTGCCGACGGTTGGCGACACCGTCGAACTTCTCGGTGGACGGCTCAGCGTGCTGGAGATGGATAACCATCGCATCACGCTCTTGAAATTCGAGGATACGGCGATCGGCGACGACGGCGTGGTCCGTCTGCTTGAAAATTCGTCGGCGGCCGACGCAGGGCCGACGCTTTCCGATACCGCCACGCCGTAAACCCCTGTCGCCCGCGTGGCGGCGTACCACGATGTTTCGACCTTTTTAGCGAACGCAATCCACCGAATAAATCGCCTTGCCATCCACCACGGCCTTGACCAGACCGTGAACGTCGGTCTCGAAGCCCGGAAATTGCTCGTTGAAATCGCGTGCGAACTGTAAATAACGGACGATCATGGCATTGAAGCGCTCACCGGGAATGAGCAGCGGGATACCGGGTGGATAAGGTGTCAGCAAGGTGCTGGTGATCCGGCCTTCCAGGCCGTCGATCGGCACGCGGTCGATCTCGCGATGAGCCATCTTGGCGAAAGCATCGGTTGGCTTCATTGCCGGTTCCATGTCCGATAGGTACATCTGGGTGGTGAGGTGCGCCACATCGTTGGCCGCATAGATGCCGTGAATCCGCTTGCACAAATCCTTCAGTCCATAGCGCTCATATCGCGGGTTCTTGCCAAGAAATTCCGGCATCACCTTCCATAGCGGCAGATTCTGGTCGTAGCCGTCCTTGAACTGCTGCAACTCGGTGACCATGGTGTTCCAGCGGCCTTTGGTGATGCCGATGGTGAACATGATGAAAAACGAGTACAGGCCGCATTTTTCGACAATGATCCCGTGCTCGGCCAGATATTTGGTAACGATGGCCGCGGGTATCCCCCAGTCGGCGAACTCGCCGTCGACGTCCAGCCCCGGCGTGATGATCGTCGCCTTGATCGGGTCGAGCATGTTGAAACCCTCGGCGAGCATGCCGAAGCCATGCCAGCGTTCGCCGGGTTTGAGGATCCACGCCGATTTTTCCTCGATTTTCGCGCCGGCGATTTCGTCCGGTCCCCAAACCTTGAACCACCAGTCGGCTCCCCACTCGCTGGCCACCTTGCGCATCGTGCTGCGAAAATTGAGGGCCTCGGTGATCGATTCATCGACCAGAGCGCTGCCGCCGGGCGCTTCCATCATTGCCGCCGCCACATCGCAAGAGGCAATGATCGAGTACTGTGGCGATGTCGAGGTGTGCATCAGGTACGCTTCGTTGAACACATCGCGGTCGAGTTTTCTGTCCTCGGAATCCTGCACCAGAATTTGCGAAGCTTGCGACAAGCCGGCCAGCAGTTTGTGCGTGGACTGAGTGGAAAAAATCATTGCCTTCTTGCACCGCTGCCGACCGGCGCCGATGGCGTGGTAATCGCCGTAAAAATCGTGGAATGCGGCATGTGGCAACCACGCTTCGTCGAAATGCAGGGTGTCGATCTCGCCGTCGAGCATTTCCTTGATTTCCTCGACGTTATACAGAATTCCGTCGTAAGTGCTTTGGGTAATGGTCAACACGCGTGGCTTGGCGTTAACTCGGGATGCGAAAGGATGCGCCTCGATTTTTTTCCTGATGTTTTCCCAGCGGAACTCCTCTTTTGGGATCGGCCCGATGATGCCGTAGTGGTTTCGGGTCGGCATCAGGAACACCGGCACGGCGCCGGTCATGATGATCGAGTGCAGAATCGACTTGTGACAGTTGCGGTCGACGACAACGATGTCACCGGGCGCGACTGTCGAATGCCAGACGATCTTGTTGGAAGTCGACGTGCCGTTGGTGACGAAAAAAAGGTGGTCGGCGTTGAAGATGCGCGCCGCGTTGCGCTCGGAGGCGGCAACCGGTCCCGTGTGATCGAGCAACTGCCCCAATTCCTCGACGGCGTTGCAGACATCGGCGCGCAGCATGTTCTCGCCAAAAAACTGGTGGAACATCCGGCCGACCGGACTTTTCAGGAAAGCGACACCGCCCGAGTGACCGGGGCAATGCCAGGAATACGAGCCGTCCTCGGCATAATGCGTCAGCGCCCGGAAGAACGGCGGCGACAGGCTTTCCAGATAAGCGCGCGCCTCGCGCACCACATAGCGGCCGATGAATTCGGCGGTGTCCTCGAACATGTGGATGAAGCCGTGCAATTCGCGCAGCACGTCGTTTGGGATGTGTCGCGATGTGCGGGTTTCGCCATACAGGAAAATCGGGATGTCTTCGTTGCGGCAGCGGATTTCCTTGACGAAGGCGCGCAGGCTGGCCACCGTCTGTTCCGCGTTGCCATTCCTGAACTCTTCGTCGTCGATCGTCAGGATGAACGCCGAGGCGCGGCTTTGCTGTTGAGCGAAAGAGGTCAGGTCACAGTAACTGGTGACGCCGAATACTTCGAACCCTTTTTTTTCAATTGCCTTGGCCAGTGCCCGAATACCCAGGCCACCGGTATTCTCGGAACGAAAATCCTCATCGATGATGATGACCGGGAAATTGAAATGCATGGTCGATCCAGTACCAAATCAGGGGAGGGAAGGACTCTTCAAGGGGTGGCGACTTTAGTTTCTGGCGTTTGCGCGTCGCGTCCGTTGTATCGCACGGTCAAATCTTCGGCAAGGTGACGCCCATTTGCCCCTGGTATTTGCCGCCTCGATCCTTGTACGACGTTTCGCACTCTTCGTCGGACTCGAAGAACAATACCTGCGCGATGCCCTCGTGAGCATATATCTTGGCGGGCAGCGGGGTGGTATTCGAGAATTCCAGGGTCACGTGCCCTTCCCATTCCGGCTCGAATGGCGTCACGTTGACGATGATGCCGCAGCGGGCATACGTGCTTTTGCCGAGACAGACCGTCAGCACGCTGCGTGGGATGCGGAAATATTCGACCGTGCGTGCCAAGGCGAATGAATTCGGCGGGATGATGCAGAAATCGTTTTTTACCTCGACGAACGAATTCGGATCGAAGTTCTTTGGATCGACGATCGTCGAGTTCAGATTGGTGAACAGCTTGAATTCGTCGGAGCAGCGAATGTCGTAACCGTAGCTCGAGGTCCCGTAGGAAACGATTCGCCGCCCATCGATTTCGCGGACCTGATTCGGCTCGAACGGTTCGATCATGCCGTGCTGCTCCGCCATGCGGCGGATCCATTTATCCGATTTTATGGACATCGCGGGTCACCCGAACACCGATCTTGCAAGAAAGGCCCTCATTCTACGGCGTCCGGGCAGCGGACGGAAACGAATCTCCGCGCCGGGGCGCCGCGAGGCATGCGCTTAAGTGTTTTGCACGACGATGTTTGGGAATTTACTGCTCATGTCTCGAGTCCGTTCGGCCACCTTGACGGCAACGCGGCGAGCGATCGTCCGGTAGATTTCCGCCGCGCGCGAGTCCGGCGCGCCGATCACGGTCGGTTTGCCAGAATCGGTCAATTCGCGGATCGACAGTTCCAGCGGCAACGACCCAAGCAACTCGATATCGTAGTCCCCGGACATCAGCAAGCCGCCGCCCTGGCCAAAAATGGCTTCTTCGTGGCCGCATTTCGAGCACACGTGCGTACTCATGTTCTCCACCAGACCGAGAATGGGAATGCCGACCTTCTCGAACATCTTCAAGCCCTTGCGAGCGTCGATCAAAGCGATGTCCTGCGGGGTGGTGACAATGATCGCGCCGGTTACCGGTACTTTTTGCGCCAGCGTCAGTTGTGTGTCGCCGGTTCCCGGCGGCATGTCGACGATCAGGTAATCGACGTCGCGCCAAGTGGTTTGCTTGAGCAGCTGTTCGAGCGCTTGGGTCACCATCGGTCCTCGCCAGACCATCGGCGAATCGACGTCGATCATGAATCCAATCGACATCGTCTGCAAACCGTAAGCCTCCAGGGGATCCATCGAGACGCCGTCGGACGATTCCGGGCGCCGGCCGGCCAACCCCAACATTTGTGGTTGCGATGGGCCATAGATGTCGGCGTCGAGCAGGCCGACCGTCGCGCCCTCCCGCGCCAGTGCCAGAGCCAGATTCGCCGCCGTCGTGCTCTTGCCGACACCTCCCTTGCCGGACGCGACGGCAATGATGTTCTTGACTCCCGGCAACGGTTTCAGACCGCGTTGAACGGTGTGCGCGACAATGTTTGTCGACACAGTGACGCTAACGTTGCCGATGCCCGGAATCGCCCTGATCGCGGCGATCACCGCGCGACGAATGTCATCGTGTTGTGTTTTCGCCGGGTACCCAAGTTCGATGTCCAACGAAACGTCCGCGCCTTCGATCTTGACACTCGTCGCCGAGCGCGAGGAAACATAATCCTTTTGCGTGTTTGGATCGACCAGATTTTGCAATACGGCTTTTACCGCTTCAATCGTCACAGCCATGTGCCAAAACTCCCTTCCGATGGATACTTGAGCGTTTTAGTAAAGTTTAACTGAAAAAGCGCCGCTGCACACGTTTGAGCCTGCGGTCGCCACCGGTGCAACGCTGAAAAGACCACGTGCTTGCCTTGCGGAAAACGGCAAGACCGTCAATTCGGCAAACCGTTTCATCGATGCCGGGTTGAAGCTTGAATTGCCGCTTGATCGGCATGTGTTGCCGGCCTGCCCTGTCGATGCCAGTCCTCGGTGTCGCCATCCCCGGTTTTGTGTCGATGGCGTGTATCTTGCTTCACATACCGGTACCGTCCTTGAGGAGCGAGCAATGAAAATCGAACACTCGGCGATTACCATGAACGCCAGCCATGTCTTCGTCCAGGACAGCGAAACAACGTATGAACCGAACGGCGGCTTTCGCACGATTCTCGACGGGGTCGCGCAAGCCGAGCCTGTCGCGACGCGCGACGAGCGACAACTGAACGCTAGGCTGTCCTTGATGATCGCATCGCTATTGGCGCGCATTCTCGATCAGATCACTGGCACGAAAAGATCGACGGCCACGGACATGCGCGAAGCGATGGGCGCCGAGGGCCCGAGCCTGTTGGATGGCGACCGGCGGCGGGAACTCCCGGCGCGCGTCTTGCAAGTCGCTCGGCAAGCCGAAATCGCCACCACCTTCCATGAGCACGAAGACATGGTTTTCTCGTCGAACGGGCAAATCCACACCGCCGACGGCCGTTCGCTCGATTTCTCTTTCGATCTCGCGATGTGCCGCGACTTTTCCTGCCAGAGAACGGCCTCCGTGCTCGAAAAAGTGGTGCTGCGCGATCCCTTGTTGATCAACTTCGACGGACAGGCCGCTGAACTTTCAGGGGCTCGTTTTGCGTTTGATCTCGACACCGACGGGCACCCCGAAGCGATGGCCGCACTTGCCAGCCACAGTGGCTATCTGGCCATCGACAAGAATGGCGACGGGCGCATCAACGATGGCAGCGAGCTATTCGGCAGCCTCTCCGGCGACGGCTTCGCCGATCTCGCCAAATTTGATCAGGACGGTAACCGATGGTTGGACCAGGCCGATGCCATATTCGATTCCCTGCGTGTCTGGCAACATGGCGAAGATGGCAAGGGCACTCTCGCCACTCTGCGCGAAAAGGGCGTCGGCGCACTCTACCTCGGCGCCGCCATCTCGCCTTTTTCGTTGACCGACAGCAACGACCGCGTGCTCGGTCAAATTCGCGCCAGCGGAATTTACCTCCGTGAGGACGGCAGCGCTGGCTCGCTGCAACAGATCGACCTGGCGATCTGAGACGACTCCCATACTTATTGGGTTTGACCCGGGGTATCGGTGGAAATCGCTGGCGCGGATGTTTTTCCGGGCCGATTTCCCGTTCAATCGATCCCGACGACAGAACACGGGGCGTCCCTGCCGACAGATCAGATCGACGGTGTACGTGTGGACTCTTCGCCCCAAACCAGTTAATCTCTCCACCCCGCACGCGCCCGTAGCTCAGTTGGATAGAGTACTGCCCTCCGAAGGCAGGGGTCGGACGTTCGAATCGTCTCGGGCGTGCCAAAGATTCAGGGACTTAGGCTACTCTCAGGAGTGGCCTTTTCCTTTGGTGCTACTTCGGTGCTACTTCCTCGGCAAATCATCGCCGATTGTTTGGAGACTTGATGACCCAGAAACGGCGGCGCATTCCGCGTTTCAGCGGTGAGCTTGAGCGCCCGTTGAGACTGGTAGCTCGCCGGCCGGCGAAGGATCGAGTCGCCGAAGTTCTGGGGTCGCCCGAATTTCAAAGGCTGGTCATTCCCCACACGGTGGGATCAGGGAAAACCTTGGTCTTTGTTATTAACCCGGCAATCAAATAGTCTGACTTGCGGCATACTGGACAGCCGAATGATTGAAATAAGCCATACCCCGTTCAGGTGTTTTGCTGAGAAATTCCATGAATTGGCTCGCCTTTTGCAGCAAC